>OGMD01000591.1_pt1 | contig 15666 bp, 26 predicted proteins | sample 1573041 | NCBI WGS metagenome assembly OGMD01 (sample SAMEA2582007, study PRJEB24529) | metagenome | biome: Human gut stool | place: China | collected 2011 | reverse complement strand
AAAAGATATTCACCAATCCGGAGAAAGAGGCTACCCAGAATTACATAACGGGACGTTTTGGGTAATCCGGGTATCTGGAACCCAATTGATAGAATATTAATCATTTATATATAATAGACTATGGTAAAGTTTATAGAATCGGAACTCATCCTATTGAAGAAGGAAATTGATGAAATGTGGACCTTGGTGTACAACCAGCTTGACCGTGCCGGAGAGGCTGTGTTGACCCTTGACAAGGAGCTGGCTCAACAGGTGATGGTTCGCGAACGCAGGGTGAATGCTTTTGAATTGAAGATAGATAGTGATGTGGAAGATATTATCGCATTGTATAATCCGGTGGCGATTGATCTTCGTTTTGTGTTGGCTATGTTGAAAATCAATACGAACTTGGAACGTTTGGGTGACTTTGCGGAAGGAATTGCCCGTTTTGTACTTCGTTGCAAAGAACCGGTATTGGATGCGGAGCTGTTGTCTCGTCTCCGCCTGGCAGAGATGCAAGCAGAGGTGTTGTCGATGCTGGAACTGGCAAAACGTGCCTTGAATGAAGAGAGTAATGATTTGGCGGCAGGAGTGTTTGCTAAGGATAATTTGCTGGATGAAATCAATGCGGATGCAACAGGGATTCTTTCAGACTATATTATCGAACATCCGGAAGCTGTACATACTTGCGTAGATTTAGTCAGTGTGTTCCGTAAACTGGAACGTTCGGGAGATCATATTACCAACATTGCCGAGGAGATTGTCTTCTTCATTGATGCCAAAGTGTTAAAACATCGTGGAAAAACGGATGAAAATTACCCGGAAAAGTAATTTTCTGCCGATTTTTAAACAGAAATTAGGGCTCCTTAAAAAATTATCTTATATTTGTCTCCTGTAACGGACAAGTTACAGGAGATTTTGCTTCAAATGATAATAAATCCAAAGAATTTTCAAAAAGATGTTATATGACATGTTTTATAATTTGGATAGTATCGGTAAAACCGCCTATATTTGCACCGTTATCCTGAAAACAATCTTTTTACCTTAAAAAAAAACTAATACCTATTGAAAACTGAAAAATGGAGCTTTGTGAAAAGCCCCATTTTTTTTTGCTTCTATTCGATATTATTCAACCCCAGTTCTACAGCTATCTGAAAAGGGATACCCATTTCCTTCTATACTTGCTTTTGCCCTAAAAGAACGATTTTGAAGAACCAAATTGAAGAACCATTTTAAAGAACAAGACTATGGCAGGGCAGACTTTTTTCAATGAAGTGCAGGCTAGTTTTAATTTGAGACGACCCAAAAGCGTGAAACCAACACAGCTCTATCTGGTATGCAGGATAAATAAGAAGCAGGTAAAGCTAGCCACTGGAGTAAAGGTGTATCCAGAGCAATGGAATGAAAAGAAACAAGAAGCATATATTAGTTGTAGATTAACTGAATTGGATAACCTAAATAATACGATAGTGAATGAGAAAATACTGGAACTTAGAGATAGTTTTGTTCAATTCAAGCATTATCTTTGCAATAATCCAGATAGTCTCAATGACGCTATTGAGATGTTAAAAAAATACATTTATAAAGACGCTATGGCGAAGAAACAGCAAGATATTAATGCGATACATTGGCTACGCAATGCTTTAATTACTGATAGAACGATAAAAGATTCTACGAGAAATGATTATGTGAAACACGTGAAGTTCTTTGAAGAATTTCTGCAAAAAGTAGGCAAGTATCCTATAGGTTTTAATGACATTAATTTGCCATTAATTAAAGATTATGAAACATATTTGTTTAATAAGAGTGTTGGTGTGGGAAAGACTACTAAAACAACTACTGTAGGTAATAAAGTTGAGAAGATAATAGTTATTCTTAGAAGGGCTGAACAACAAGGGCATATAGATATTCATGTATCTGGTCTTGACAAGTATAAGAAGACACAAAGTAGGCAAGGGGATGATAATGAAATATATTTAACAGAAGATGAGATAACTAAGATATATGCTTTAGACCTTAAAGGTAAAGAGGAGCAAGTAAGGGATTTATTTGTTTTGCAATGTTGGATAGGGCAGCGTTTTAAAGATACACAATCTATCAATGAAGGCATTATAAAAGATACATCAAGTGGTAAAGTTATTGAGATAGTTCAAGAGAAAAAGACACATAAAGTATCAATACCTCTTTTCCCTGTATCTTTGGAAATACTTGATAAATATGAAGGTAATTTACCTGTTTTTACAAATCAGACAGCTTTGAATTATCTAAAGAGTATTGGTGAGAAAGCAGGTATTACTAGATTACACAATGTAACAGAAGATAGAGGTGGCGAAGTTATAACGAAAAGGGTGAAAGCCTATGAACTAATAGGGACACATACTGCAAGACGTTCATTTATATGTAATATGCTATTGCGTGGTTATGAGAGTCACCTTATAATGAAAATTACAGGTCATAATGATGTTGAGTCCTTTCAAAAGTATATAAAGGTAACCTCTAATGATGTTGCTCAAATAGTGCTAGAAACAGAAGCTAATAAAGAAACTAAAAAAGAGCAGTCTAAAGAAGTTGTCGATAAGTCTAAGAAAAGGATTAAAGTACTAGACTATTTGTTTGCAGAAACTAGCTTGTTAAGACTAGATGAACTACAGGCTAGTGGTATTAATATTTATGATTTAGCAGAAACTAAAAAGGCTATTACCATTATAAAGGATATAAAACAAACTGATAAGGTAAAAGAGTTTCTTGCTAGTATTGATAAATCTATCTTATTTGAGAGAGTTGATAAATTGGATAGTATTATATGGAGTATAGCTAGGCATTACTTTGACTTTACACTGTATCAAGTATATCAGCAAAAGGTAATAGAACTAGGGCTTTCAGAACGTATAACAGAAGTTGTTGACGCTGATGATTTAAACGAGTTATGGCATCAAGAATATGTTCTTAAAGAACAGGAAAAGGAGCAACCAGATTAATTCTATCTAATCTATTTTCATAGATTGTAGTCTAATGTGGATTAGGAGCGAAGGAACCGATAGGTTCTGTAGCGTTCCTGTTATCCTGCTAGCTTCCTTCCATTGTGATAATTGAACAAGAATTAGGCTTTAAGTCTATTTTCTAAGGTTGTGGTCTTTTCATTTGAACACCCCCTAAAAGTTCAGTATCTTTGTATTACTTCAAGCAAACGAAATACAGATACTTCCAACTTACCAAGATTGACAACATATAACCTATCTAAAATCAAATTATCACAATGGAAGAATTTACCTTTGAACAAATCAGAGAAAAAGCACTAAAACAAGGAGTACCAGATACTAAACAGCACATAGGTATGTGGGCTACCCTTAATAATTACATGAGATGCAGAAGAATGAAACAAGGTAAGAGATACATCATGTATGTTGCATTACAAAAGTTGGCTTACTAAAACATAATAATTTAAGATAAAGTGCTGATTTCATAAGATTATAAGGGTGTGCTTATTCACTTTTTGGAGCGTGCTCTTTCACCCCCTGTCTACATTCCTAGATACTACATTCCATATAGCCTATCTGCAAAGTTCTTGCGAACTTTTTAATAGGTGAGCTAAGTAATAATACACAAATCAATTAATATGTGGTATTACAATAATTATTTCTATGAGAAACTAAGCGAATTAAGAAAAGTGAACAGACTAAGTTCCACTAAAATGAGATTCTTATTAAAGACAAACCAGATTACTTTAAATAAACATATTGAGCGTTTGCCTTATGAAAGACACGAAACTTCCATTCAAGGAGTACACAGTAATGAGTAATAGCCTGATTCAGAATCTAAATTGTTCAGATGTGTACAGGACTTATACCTTACTACTAACAGCAGATAAATATACTTTAGAAACTAATACTACATTAGAACAGCTTGCAGGGTTTGTAGGAGAAGAGCCTAATAATTACAAGAAGAGTAAAGGTACATTGTCTTTCAATGACAAACTAAGAGCTACAAAGGAAGTCAGCATATATGATATAGATTCCAAACAGAAAGATAGGCATTGGACTATGTACAGATTTAATAAAGTAAGTTTAGGTAATTACAGAAGAATACGTAGAGAATTTTATGATAATTACAGTACCCTAAATTTGAAACTAAGAGGATTCATACTAAAGCTGTTCAGTGTAACAGAACCACATAGTTATATTATCAAATTACCATCCATGAGGAAATTGAAAGAGCATATTCACATGGGACATAATACTATTAGTCAATACATAGAGCAATTAAAGGATTTAGATTTACTAGATGAAATTGGCGACTGTCTGATTTTAAAAGCCAAAGGCTTAATGATTGACGAGCCTAAACAAGATTATGTAGAAAAGGTCAAAGCAATGTTTGACCACATGATTATGGTTAATGAAAGTAACGATAGTCCTCTATCTAGGGAATGTGTGATTTACAAGAAGTATAAGAAGAATAATTTTGAAGGCGTCAAGAATATACGTGCGTTTATGAGAAAATTGCTTAATGGTACTATTGGAAGAAAGAGTAAAAAGAAAGATAAAATAGAATCTGATATTATTATGTAGTTATAGTCAAGTAAATAGTATATCTTATTACTACATATACTATATGAGGATATATAATACTACCCTAAATTAGTACCCCCTACCACTTTATATTAAGGGTCATTTCCTGTATAAATTTTCTAGTATGAAATAGCAGATATACCAGTATTACAAGCTCATGTGTAGTGTAACCCATTAAGCCCCCCACCTAGAATTGAGATAAATAGAAACTTTTACGTGAAAGTCCATAGAATCAATCGCTGAAAGTAGTACCTATTTTAGTTTACCATAGCGCAATGCTATGAATGACTTACTAATAGAATACACATTCTAAACTGATTTATGGACTTTCTTATTTAAGTTCCCATTTACTCAAAATTCACTTATTATTCATTATTAAAATTAGAGCTTATGAGAGAATTTGGAATCACAATCTTTCTTATTGTGGCTTTTGGACTATGTTTTATCATTTGTCCTATTGGTGCTATGCTTATACTAGTATTATGTCTGATTGGCTTATTCAAGAAACCAGAAAAGAAACATTCTAATTATACAGATTATGACTACACTAAGTTTATTACCAGAGACAAGAAGAAGTGATTTACAAGAAATCGCTGAAACAGTGAATTACGTGGAAGTGGAAGAACCTAAAAAAGATAATCCCCACTTCATAGAAGCTAACACCAAAGAGGTGGAATTACAACATCTAAAGAGTGATTGTATAGTTCCAGTCTTTTCCAAAGACAATGAACTTACTATTTCTCATTCAAACTTTATTGAGACTGTTTGGGATGCTGCTAATTCTTTCTTTAATGGTGAATCTATCGACAAACCAGATATTAGAGTTTCGCATATTGTCAAAGGTCGTGTTCCAGAAGCTATTCACAAACCAGTGAACCAACTTTTGGAATCTGATAAGACAGTCTATTACGAAAGGATGATGTTTTGTTTTGAGATACCAACTATCTACGAAACAATAGAAGGAAACAAACTAACCTTGTCTATTGGTGGCGTTCGTGCCTATAACCACATGAATCTTTATTCTAAGAAAGGATTAGAGAAATTCAAAGTATTTATAGGCTTTAAGAATCAAGTATGTTGTAACCTATGTGTGTTTACAGATGGTTTGAATAGCTGTTTGGAAGTTTCCAACATTAACGACTTATATCGTTTTGTATTGGAAATGTTCAACAACTACAATGCAGCTAAACACATACACCTAATGCAAACTCTTACTAATTCTTATCTTACTGAACACCAGTTTTGCCAATTACTTGGAAGAATGAGACTTTACCAGTCATTACCACAAGGTTATCAAAAGGATATTCCTAGAATGTTGCTTACTGATACACAAATTAATAGTGTATCTAAGGCATACATACAAGATGAAAACTTTGGTAGTCTAGGTAGTGATATTAGTATGTGGAACTTCTATAATCTACTAACTGGTGCTAATAAATCCAGTTATATAGATAGTTTCCTAGACAGGTCGCTAAATGCTACAGAAATGGCAGTTGGTATAAATTCAGCTTTATATGGTGATAGCAGATACAAGTGGTTTTTAGATTAGTGGTATTGGGGAAAGAGCATCTTTTAAACTTAGATGTTCTTTCCTCATTAATAACAGAATGTTATGGATAGAAAAGAAATTGATAATGCAGTAAACCACATTACTACATTACAGGAAAAGTTATGCAACTGTGAAAACAATCTGCAATATATCAAACGTTTACAAGCACTAATGTACTGGTTAGATAAGTTTGATTCTTGTTTGGATAGTGATAATAGGCAGAAAGGACTATTTGCAGCTATTTACGAAAGCTATTTTTATACTGGTTGTGGATTCTCATTCTATGATAGGGTATGCAATTCTATCTTAGATTACAAATATGGTAACAGACCATTTTAGTAGAGTATAAGGAACATCTAATTTAAGGTTGGGTGTTCCTAACTTTATAATATTCACTTTGATAATTAGTGAATGTTTTACTAGTAATCAGTAAGTTAGATATTCCAGTTAGAAATTAATATTCACTTTTATATGTTTAACGATAAAACAGAACATTATGAGCTTGAAATATAGTAGCACAACAGCAGATTATCTGCAATGGAGTGAAGCAATGAATTTAATAAGGAAGTTGGCAAAGGATAGTAATTGTAAGATGTCGCTACTTATTGCAACAGGTTGCTTCACTGGTTTAAGAATATCTGATATTCTAGCTTTAAGGTGGAATCAGATTCTAAATGTAGACGAGTTTTCTATTATTGAACACAAGACAGGAAAGCAACGTACTATTAGAATCAATCAGCAATTAAAACGACACATTACTAATTGCTATAACCAAATCCAACCAGTTGGTATTAATGCGCCTATTCTAGTAAGTCAGAAAGGAACTGTTTACACAATTCAGAGGATTAATATCATTCTAAAAGAGATTAAAGCGAAGTACAAGTTATCAGTTAAGAATTTTAGTTGTCATAGCCTACGCAAAACATTTGGTAGGCAAGTATATAACCAAAATTCAGATAATGCAGAACTAGCACTGGTTAAACTAATGGAACTATTTAATCATTCCAATGTAGCTATTACTAAACGCTACTTGGGATTAAGACAAGAAGAACTATTAAATACTTATGATTGTCTTAGCTTCTGATATTTAGGATTTGAGACAAAATAAATTAGAGTTTACTTATTAATACTCTGAATAGTTTTGTCTCAAATCACTAATTATCTTAGTAGAAACGCTTCTCTACTATTAATAAACAATAGTTCTTGCTATTCAAAATGCTTTTGCTATCTTTGTGTCGTAATCTTTCACCCTAAAACGTTAGGTCACTGAAAGACGACATATTAAGTTAACAGAGCGTTATTGATATATTATTCTGCATTGAAACTGGACATTTCAAACATAATTGCATTATGTACAAGAATAATAGACAAGGACGCTCACGTCAATGTTATATACTCACTTTTAAGTGAACTATATATCGTTTGGCGTGGGCAAACGATATATAGTTCACTTAAAAGTGTATATATCGTTTGGCGTGGGCTATTGTTTATTACTTGTACAGAGCAGTCCAGACCTCTTAGAAATAAGAGCGCTTCAATGCAGTAATATTCAATAGTTCCCACGCTTTTCAATTATAATAGCTTCCATAGGGAACAGGTAAGCATAATATTTTAGGATTATGAAAAAGATTAGTGCTTTGCTTGTATTATTAGTTGTATCAGTCTGTTTATATGCTAGCCATATAGAAACTGTAGGTGTATTAGTTGCTGGATATTCACCATATCTAACTAAAGCTAAAGTCATGGTAAATGATGATGGAACAAGAACTTTAGTAGGAGTTTATGATGAATTGGTTATTATTGAAAGTAAAAGGTGGAAACCAGTTAATATTCCTTTGCGTAGTGTAGATGATGATATAGCAAATCCCAACACCTCAGATGAAGTTAAACGTTATCTTCTTAATATACAATCAAAATTTGCATATTATGCAAATGGTAAATATAAAGATAAAGTTGTAACCTTTTGTATATCAAGGTAAACTAATAATAACAAACATGCTAAAAATTAGATTATGGAAATAATACTAGTTATAGGAGTTATTGCAGGTTTAGCTCTTATAATATTATGGAAATTTGGAGAACAATTGAATAAAGGATGTATTATTACATTATTGGTAATAATCTTGTTAGGCTTCCTTATTAGTTCTGTAGGTCAATGTGTATCATCTTCTAATACAAAAGAAGATAATTGGATGGATAACCTACATAGACCTTAATAAGATTATTCACCCATTATTATTAAAATAGAATAGATTATAACAACATTAATTTAAGATTATGAGAAATCAGAGATTACTAATTATCACAGTGATATTAGTGTTAATTATACCTTTAGAAGGTATTTGTCAAGAAACGAAATACTATACAGCTCAAAGCCCACAGAAACCCTATATTCCAATTACATTATTCCAAACGATGTGCTTAATTAAGGAGGAAAATAGGAAATGTAAAGAGATACTTAGTGCACTTTCTTTCGATGTTAAGGATAGGCAGTGGACAGCAAAAATAGTAGATGTAGACAAAGGTAATGAGGAAATAATAAGTATTCAAATATTAGATTGTACTATCAAATCTAATAGAGAATATGTATTCCACGTTTCTGATGGTAACAATACATCGAAATTGATATTATTATTATCTCCTAATGAATGTAGTCTAAATCTCATTCTTGATTCTAGTAGTTCTCTATTTTTTACCTCATTAGGGAATAATGAAGAATTGACTGCAATTGTCAGAAAAGGTAATTCAATACATTTCAAATAACTCATAAAAGATGAAACACCTATATTATACATCGTTCATCATCGTAACCCTATTGAGTTGCCATCCCATACAACAAAGCGTAGAACAAGTATCTACAATAGATAGTACATTACAAGTGAAGGCTACCTCTATCTTAGAAAACAAACTATCAGAGATAAATGCTCAATCTGGGCAGGTTATAGTTATGGAAGTTCAAACAGGGCAAATTAAGGCTCTGGTTGGACTTACTAGGAAAGATAGTGCAAACTACCAACCTTGCGAGAACTTTGCTCTATCACAAGAATCTGGTCTAATGCACCCTGTTTCTCTACTTGCAGCTTTAGAAACTGATAAGGTGAAATTGAGTGATAAAGTCGATACTGGAAATGGAATCTACTCTGTTTATGGTAGGTCGCTTAAAGACCATAATTGGAATAGAGGTGGATATGGTGAGCTTACAGTAGAACAAGGATTAGCAGTAAGTTCTAACATCGCAACTTACAAAACAATGGAAAAGGCTTTTGGAGATAATCCTCAACCATACTTTGACTTACTAGCTAAAATGGATTATGGAAAGCCAAACAGTATTACAGGAATAGCCAATCTAAAACCTGCATATTTTGTAACTCCTAAAGATAGCAATTGGACTAAGACAGCCTTTGTATGGTTTAGTATTGGATACAACCAACAAATAGCACCTATTCAAATGCTTACTTTCTATAATGCTATTGCTAATAATGGGAAGATGATACAACCTCAACTATATAAGGATAGTGTAGTAGTTATTAATCCACAAATAGCAAGTAAGGCTAGTATTGATAGTTTGAAGCAAGCTCTAGTATTTAATATTACTGATGGATTAGGTACACCTGCAAAGTCTGATAAGGTAGTAGTTGCAGGTAAACAGGGAACTAGTTCATTAACTACTAATGAAGATAGTACTAAGGATATGTATGTAGTAGAGTTTTGTGGTTACTTCCCTGCTGATAATCCAAAGTACAGTATCATTGTATCTATTAATAAAACAGGATTACCTGCTAGTGGTAGTTTAATGGCAGGTGATGTATTTAGGAATATTGTTAATAATAAACTTAAAAATAAATAAGATGAACTGGAAGCAAATAGTACTAATATAATTAATAGGTTTAGTTATAATAGTGGATGATGTGTACGCTACTTTTACATTATTATGTATTGCACCTGCTATATATCCTATATGTAAAAGAATTAAAAAAGGTTTGATACCTATTGTTATTGCATTAGTGCTATTATTGCTTTTACTAACAATAATGATTTTGATATATTGAATTAATATGCTGATGAATAATCTGAACTCCATATAACAAGGTTTTCTATGACCCTGCATCTCCAGTAGAAGAAAATTGGGCTATTAGAAATGGCTTTAAATAAAATAAATTATGGCAATATTAAATGTAATAAATGGAAATGGTAATAGACTTATAAAAGTAAATAAGGACACTAAAGAGGATGCAATCAAAGAATTTCTCATTACCACGTTAAGTAAATGTGATACACAGGGAAACTTCTTAGAAACTCCTTATTCTGAATCTAAATTAACTTATGATTATCCAACAGAAAAGATATTAAATATCTATGTATTAGATTTATGTCCAGAAGCTATTGGAGAATACACACTTTGCATACAGGATGATTGTTTTGCAAGATGCTCCCATTTACCAGTATGGTACATTAAACAACAGGTAGATAAATACTGGGACACCATTAAATATTTTATAAATGAAAGCACTAATATATAAAATGGCTAACTAAATTCTCACCAGCACTAGCAACACCATTAATGATTAATAATAAGAAAAAATGATAGAATTAAGACCAGTACCATCCCCAGAATATATTTTTGTAGCAAATATTGATTATAATACACCTAAACATATATTTGATTTATCAGAATATGATATAAAAATATATTATTATACAATCTTTGAAAATAGAAGTAAAAGAAATGCTCTTTATATCAATAAGTATAATTCATTAGAAGAATTAAAAAAAGATATATATGGAAGATGCGCATATCATAGGTATGGAGATTATACTGTTAAATCATTCAAAGAAATATACCATACTCTTGATAAAGAAGAACTTCTTAGTAAGATTAATGCTATGATAGAGCAGTATGGTAATGCAGCTATTTCAGATGATAATATAGATATATGTATAAAGACTGACGAAGAACCTTTTAGACTAAGAGACTGGTTTGAATATATTGAAGGTAAAGATTTTGTTTTGTATGACAGAAGTGGTAATATTATACCTAAATCAGAATAACCATAATAACACCTGTAACAAATGAAGAAAGAAAAGGGATACCAAAAGGAGATAGGAAATCTCCAAGTCCTTATAAACAAATAGGCACAGCAGTAGAACCAAAATCGAGGATGGAGAATTTAACAGTAGATAGTCCTATACTTGGAGATTTTATAGATAGAGGTAGTTCCCAATTTGTATTTAAAAATGGAAATAATCCTAATGAAGTACTTAAGGTTTACACTGGAAGTAAGTTCACTTCTATTCCAGAAATTAAAGAGTTTCACAAACAATGGATGAAGCGCAATAAACTACCATTGCAAGAGAGAATTAACTTTAAAGGCTACTTGCAAGGAGACAATAGAATCTATCCTGTTTACTCCCAAAATAAGATACAACCTTTACCAGATATGTCACAAGTTCGTTTTCAAAAGGAATATGTTCCACAGATAGATAAACTAATGAATGATTTAGGTTATGGGGGTAGTGGAACATATACTAATGGCAAGCTAACTGTTGGTGATATATCACAATATAATATGGGATATGATTCCAAAGGCAACTTGCGATTCTTCGATGCAGATGTTTATAAAAAAGGTGGAAAGCTACTTGACAGGAATTAAATTTAATTCAAATACACTAAACCACTTAGAAAGAGCTTTATTGTTTTTATAGATAGTATTACAGAATCTACAAGTAGGGGTAATATATAACGTATTGAACATATCTATAACATGAGCACCAACAAAGTCATCCTTAGAATGTTTTTGACCACAGCAAGGACAAGGAGCTGATGTTGGGAAAGTTACGCCTAAGGTTTCTTCCCAGTAATTAAGATTTCCACCAGAAATTGCATCATCTGTAGTATCTATTGCATGTTTAACTTTTACTCTCAATTCCATTATCATCAAATTTAATGATGCAAATGTAATGATTAAATTAAAGAACACCAATAATTGGAAGTAAATATGGTAATGAAAGAACTAAATAAGACCCTATTACAGGTAAGTTGAATCCCCAGATTGGAATAATCCAGATATTTAAAAATTCTTGCTCCATTTATAGCAGGCTTAAATCTAAATGATAATGGAAACGAATAACTACAAACGTAACATGATTAAGTTATGCAGTACTGTTAGTGATTTAATGTATAAAGGTGAGTATGACCAAATACTACAATTCTACAACGAACTAATAGAGAAAGGTGTAATCAAACCTGTAGAATATCTTGATTCAACAGAAGATGAAATGGAAGCATTCTTAATGTTTAAATTCTTGATAGCATTTGAAAGGATGAATGCAGATAAATAACTATAAACCTTAAATGAATTAATATGAATAAATGGATTAAACAGAAATGTGCTCACTTCACTATGCTACCTTATGGATTAGAAGAATTAGGTGGAATAATAAAACTTATATCATTAAGGTAACAGATATATCGTTAGTTGCCTTCTCTATAACAACAACTCGCATGAATATAGACAAAGGCAAATTAACAAAGAAGTTATTTAAATGGTATTTGATTTATCATTTAGTTATTGACCTACTCATATTAGGACAGTTTACTTATTGGCATTTAAACCATCAAACAACATGGTATTATAGAATAATAGATACTCCTTCCATGTTAGTTGAATTTCTATTGTTTACACCAATAGCTTTAATATGCAATGGAATAGAATTAGCATTTACCTTGATGTTTTAGTTTATAACAATAACCATATTCAAAAACAATTCGTATGGAAAACATTCCCACATACTGTACAGACTGGAAAACAATATATATCTTGTGGATATTATCTTCTTGGTTATTTACTCACAAACCATACCCAAACGACTTTGATTACATTGTAAAACAATACGAATTATCATGGTGGATAATTGGGAGTTTCATAACATTGGTAACGATATATCATTTGTATCACAGAAGATGGTTACAAGCGATGTTACTACTTTTACTATTTATAATACCCCCAATATTAGTGCATATTGGGAATAAGGAAATAGTTAGTCAATCCATATTTAAGTTATTGGGAATATGAAGTACGTTGAAAATATTAAATATCCTATATTGGTATCAATGCTATTTTGTACAAGTCGAACATTTATCCATAGCTTGATAAGCGAGAAAGACAGGTTTAGTCGTCTTTACAATTTGGTATATAGAGACAGATTAGATTACATTGAAAGTATTGAAAATTTGCTTCTAATCATTAGCTTACTAATATTATTACCATCGCTAACATACAAGCTAAAAAATAAGAAATGGAAAGATTTCATAATACTACTAATATTCTCATTATTGCTTTTTCCTTGGATGAGTCATACATATTGCTACAAATAAGAGGAATAGCAATTTGAGAAAACTCATTTGCTCTACTTTATTGTAAGCCTTACCTAACGATACAATAGACACATTTAGAACATAGCACCTATATAAGACCTTGTTAGGCTGTTATTCGATATTTCAATTCACATAACACCAACTATCAGATAAGATAACATCTTCGTTACAAACGAATGATAGAACTCAATTAGATATGTTTTACCACCAAGATTGCCAATACCAATTTTCAAATCAATCTATAATGAATAACATCTTTTTTACTACGAAACAGACTAATGCAATTAAAGTACTAATAGATAACCTAGATTCAGATAATGAAGCAATTCAAAGAATGAGATATAATTTAAGAGATACAGATACAGATAACATGACCTTAGAAGAAGCTCAATGTATAGTAGATAGAATGAAACTAGAAAAGAAGGATGCAGTAAATAAGATGTTACTTGGTAATATACAAGTCTTTCCTAATACGTATTATAATATGGAGAAGAACGCTAATGAGATATATAAGAGTTGGTGGTTCATACTTCTAATGTGGGTATTCATTATAGGGGTAGTAGTGTTGGGTATATTAATGGGGTATGTAGTACTAACTAGTATATGGAGTATGTTGTGCATATTGTAAATACTAATACTAAATATATAGCTTACTGTTTTACAAATGGTTGATTGTTAGACATATGCGATTTGTGACTTTTGTTTGTGTAGAATGTTGATTATTGTAACAGAAGAAATAGTTAAAAATAAATCCTTTAGTACTTTGAGATTACAGGCTTTTGCATTACCTTCGCAACGCATTTTCAAAGAGTAGTAAGTTATCTGGCTTATAATCTGAATATCCAGTGACGTGTGCTGGTATAATTTATTACAAACTCTAATTTTTAAAATTATGGTAACTTTAGAAAATGTGAATAATGTAAATGGTGTTGAAACTAGTAAACGTGCTGAAATGTCCAGAACTTATGGAATGTGGTATAAAGAGGGAGCAACAGCTTCTGACCTTGTTTCATGGTGTGATGCTCGTATCGCTGTTTACAATGAATGGATTAAGAACTGTAAAGAACTGAAACAATCAAGTCAAGCACAATTATTGAGTGGTATGTCTAGAGCAGAACTAGAAGCTGCTTTAGCTGCATTAGATGCTCAATAGTAATTTGCATTAGTTAGAGGGAATATCTGTTTTCATGGATATTCCCTTTTTTCTATAATATATGGTTATGGAGTTTAAAAAAATTGGTTATTGGTTTTGTGATATAGTAAAGGAGACATTTACAGATGATTTAGAGAAGAATAGATATACATCTTTCATCATGGGGATTGTGCTTTCTTCCCATCATATATATGATGGTTTCACATTATTATGCAATGCCAAAAATGTAATTTGTGCTATACAATTAATAAGAGCGCAGGTTGATATTTGCCTATTAGTATATGCTTGCATCATAATGAAGAATAAGCAAACGTTCTTTGATTATTATGATAGGGGAATGAGTATTAATAAACTAAAATTTGAAGGAAACCCACTTACAGCGAATTTTCTCTTATCCAAATTAGAAGAAAAATATCATGGCATAACTAGTATCTATAAAGAAGGATGTCAATGGATTCATCCAACCAATAAACGAGATAAATCCATATGTATACAGGGGGATGATAGGGATAACCTTCTTCATGTAGGGTATAAAGGCAAAGGTTATAAGATAAAAGATATGAAACTGCCAGAAGAAGTATATACTGATGTATGTAATGATATGTATTATGTTAATGATATATTAAAGGAATTGCTATGTGAAGTAGCTAAACTATAATATAAAGCTGCCCCTATTTGACGATTTTGATAATTCATAAAACGTATTTTAGAAAAATAGCAGATGTTTTTTTGAATGAATTTTAGATTTGAGAGAGCCGAAGCCCGATAGGGCTGAAGGCGTTCCATTCGCTAGAATTTTAATATTTAAACTTATAGCCAACTGTCAGAACTGGTAGTTGGTTTTTTTGTTTCCATACGCTGGCTTTTTTTATTAGTGAGGAAGTGGTGGAAATGAAAATAAAATCTATCTTTGTGGTGTTCAAATAGGGCATTGAAGTACAGGAATGAAGAACCAAACTTGTTAACTGACTGAATATCATATATGAATAGAAAAGCCCCATTTTTTTTTGCTCTTATTTTTTAAGCTCCTTTCTAATTCGTATCT
>OGMD01000590.1_pt1 | contig 15685 bp, 10 predicted proteins | sample 1573041 | NCBI WGS metagenome assembly OGMD01 (sample SAMEA2582007, study PRJEB24529) | metagenome | biome: Human gut stool | place: China | collected 2011 | reverse complement strand
TCTGCTTCCGAAGTACAAGCTATACTCGATTATTCCAATCAAAATGGATATGCCTTTCCCCAGATTCTCTTTGATCTCCTCGATCGGCCAGAAACGTCCTCCGTCCAGTTCCTCGGGATCGGGGGTGATGGGGCCATCGTAAGTGGTCCGGAAGCTGTTTACCAATTCCTTCTCTATGGAAGACTCGAATATATAACGTTTGATGAAGACAGGCGTAAAATCAGTAATGCCCAATTCCTCACGAACCTCACGGCGCAGGGCCTCTTCCACGCTTTCTCCATAATCAATATGCCCACCTACGGCCGTGTCCCATTTTCCCGGTTGTATATCCTTGTTCATGGAACGTTTTTGTAGATATAGATCTCCATCCTTATTAAAGATATGTAAATGGATTACGGGATGTAGCAACTTACTTCCGCTATGACATTCCTTGCGAGTAGCCTTTCCGATCGTCTCACCCTCCTCATTTACCAGAGGAAACCATTCTGTTCTCATATTTTAAATAGACTTTAATTTACTGATAACCGTACCTAACTCCTCATCCGTTAAATTATTTCCATACGTAGCGTAATCCAAGCGGAACGTACATCCATTCTTGTATTCGGAGCAACCATAAGCGGTTTTGCCCCGGAGGATAGAGCCTTTGTGACAGATGGGGCAAACGGGCTTATCCGTTGATGGAAGCTCCAATTCAGGAGTAGCCTCCGTTTTCTCTTTCTCTTTCTTGGCACGAGGCTTACGAGGTTTCTTTTCCTTTTTCTCCTTGGGTTCGTCTTTGGGAGTTTCTTTAGCTGCTTTAGACGTATCCTCAATCGTAATCGTTCGCCGGGTTTGGTCGGAAAGGACGTTTATGACGACCTCGTTTACCATTTGCTTCAACTCATCAAGGAAAGTTCGGGCCTCATAAGTTCCCCGCTCGATCTGGCGAAGTTTCTTCTCCCAAAGACCCGTCAACTCCGCGCTTTTCAGCAGTTCCTCATGGATCGTGCCGATTAATTCCGCACCGGTAGCGGTGGGATAAAGATTCTTACGTTCCTTTCGTATATAATTACGCTTAAATAAAGTCTCGATGATCGCCGCACGGGTAGAAGGACGGCCGATGCCGTTTTCCTTTAAGGCATCCCGCAGCTCGTCATTATCCACTAATTTACCGGCGGTTTCCATCGCCCGCAATAAAGTAGCTTCCGTATAAGGTTTCGGAGGCTGGGTCCAAGTCTCTTTCAAGATCGGTTTATGCGGGCCACTTTCTCCTTTCACGAAATCGGGCAATACGCCTTCTTCCTCGGTAGGTTCAGCCTCCGGATCTTTCTGCTCGGCTCCGAATACGACACGCCAACCCGGTTTGAGGATTTGCTTTCCAGTCACCTTGAATTCTACCTTATCCACTTGACCCAAGACCGTAGTGGTCGATATCTCGCAATCCGGATAAAAGGCGGCGATAAAACGACGGGCTACCAAATCGTACACCTTCCGTTCCGTATCCGTAAGATTGCGGGCGGGGACTCCGGTAGGGATGATCGCATGGTGATCGGTAACCTTCGAGTTATCAAACACTTTCTTGCTTTTCGGCAATTTCTGATTCATCAAAGGAGCGGTAAGCTCCGTATAATCCACCAACCCTTTCAAGGTATTGGGAACTTTCGGATAGATATCATCACTAAGGAAAGTCGTGTCTACACGTGGGTAGGTTGTCACCTTCTTCTCGTAGAGCGATTGGATCAACTTTAGCGTATCGTCCGCCGTAAACGCGAATTTCTTATTACATTCCACCTGCAACGAGGTCAAGTCGAATAGGCGGGGGGCGAATTCCTTCCCTTTCTTCTCGGTGATACTGGTAACAGTAAAATCCTGTTCCTTTACCTTCTCCAGAAAAGTCTCGCCTTCCTCTTTCTTCGTGAACTTACCTTTCGTGGCGGAGAAAGTCGTATTCCTGTAAATGGTCTTTAATTCCCAATAGGGTTCCGGCTTGAAATTGTCGATCTCGGCTTGCCGGTTTACGATCAAGGCGAGCGTTGGGGTTTGCACACGGCCGATCGATAATACCTGCCGGTTCTGCCCGTAGCGCAAGGTATAAAGGCGGGTGGCGTTCATCCCCAGCAACCAGTCGCCGATGGCACGGGATAGCCCGGCCTCATATAACTTATTGAATTCCGTCTGTTCTTTGAGTTTTTGGAAACCTTCCCGGATCGCCTCCTCCGTAAGCGAGGAGATCCAAAGGCGGTAGACCGGGCATTTACAACCTGCCTTTTGCATGACCCAGCGTTGGATCAACTCCCCCTCTTGGCCGGCATCACCGCAGTTAATGACCATCTCGGCATTTTGCATCAGGCTCTCGATTACCTTGAATTGTTGCTCATACGTAGGATTCTCGATTAGTTTGATACCGAACCGGGGAGGGATCATAGGTAGCGACCCCAGACTCCAGCGTTTCCAGTTCTCCGCGTATTCATGCGGTTCTTTCAGGGTACATAAATGCCCGAATGTCCAAGTTACCTGATATCCGTTTCCTTCGATATACCCATTCATTCGTTGGGTTGCCCCTAATACTTCCGCGATTTCCCGGGCCACACTCGGCTTTTCGGCGATACAAACTTTCATCAATACATCATCCTTTCTTATAATGAACAGACAAAAATACATGATTATTTCCGAATGAGCAAAGATGTTTGTTATCGTGAGTTTATAAAGCCGCATGATGGAGTTGCTGATTTTGTTTCAATTTGTTTTTACCCTTGAAAATTTTACATATATTTGAACCTATGTAATCGAAGTGGGAGAATAAGTCGAATGGCAGACATTGATTCAGAGAAAGAAAGAAGGCTTGTGGCGGACTTGCTAGAAGGGGACGAGTCGGCTTTTTGTGAATTATATGCCCTGTATAAGGACCGCTTGATGTGGTTTTCCTTGAAATTCCTTAAATCCCGGGATATGGCGGAAGATGTTTTTCAGGATGCTTTCGCCTCTATTTGGCAGAATCGCCGTTTCTTGAACCCGAATGTACCTTTTGGCCCGTATGTGTATACGATCGTGAAAAATCGAATCTTAAACCTGTTAGCGGGACTGGATCGTGAGTTGGAGCTGAGGGATAAGATACGGTCCGCCTCATTGGATAGCACGAACGAGACGGAGGACTCGGTATTGGATACGGATTTAAACGCATTGTTGGATAAGGCGCTTGAAACGTTGACCCCACAACAAAAAAGGGTTTTTGATATGAGCCGTAAAGATATGAAATCCCATAAGGAGATAGCCGACAGTTTGGGTATCTCGGTATATACGGTACAACAACATATCTCTACGGCCTTGAAAGTGATTCGGGCGTTTCTGGCTAAATATGCGGAGACTTATATGGAGCTACTGCTCTAAATGCACCTCCCTTATTCATATTCCCGATAGGCACCAAACCGGGCTAAACGATCCTCGCCGAGTTGTTCCGGTACAGGTTGCGGGGAGAGGCCCAAGCCTTCGTTGATCTGTTCCCAAAGTCCTGTACGGGTATAGGTTTGATGCACTTTCTGGAAATGAGTGGATTGCAATAAATCCTTGGCTTCTTGATATTGCTTCCTATCGATCAGTAGCTGTACCTTTCGCTCGGCCACCCATTCGTCAGAGGATGCGTTTATCTTATCCAGCCATTTTTGCCGTTCCGGTAAAGCCTCGGTTCCAAATTTCTTTAATACTTTATCCCGCTCGATAACCAACTGGGGATGTAGGTTCAGCCACGAGGTCTCGGGGATAGCGGCGTAGGCATCTCTCGCCTTTTCCCACGCCTGCCGACGGACATATAGCCTTGCCAATAAAGCTTTCGCCAGATCGATATCCGGAATGGATAGTTGCTCGATCGCCTCTTCTATGCGTTCTCTGCCAGCCAACCAAGTCCCATAGTGGAATTGCCAATAATCCCGTTCCGGCTGGGGAGATATTTGGATCGCCCAACGAAAAGCATCGTCCAGATCTTCCATGCCGGATGGAGCCCACTGCCCATCTTCCGGATAGGGAGCGGCGGGAAGCATGGACTTATTCTTATAGGCATCGGCTAAGGCGATCCAGATGGAAGATTCATTCTTCCGGGCCCAGTCAAATAGCGGGATGCGATCGATCGGGCGAAGCCTTAATGCCGGAACCTTTAAGGAATAGATATCCAAAGGATGATCTGTCGGTATCCAATATTCTACGTGATTCTTTTTCTCGCCGGGACGTAATTCGAGCTTGATAGATTGATCGCTGATCGGGCCACCTTGGATTTCTACGTAAGGCTGCCGGTCGGGGGTACTGAGCATGGACCATTCCTTGTCGCCGGCTACGCCATAACTCCATAGCTTGATACCGGGCGTACTGGATTCGTCGGCGATGTGGTAGAGGCCGCTACCCAAGGAGGGGGTGTAAGCCCCGAAAGCGTTCACGTCTTTCGTCTTCCAGAAGTAGCCGGTCATCTCTTTGATATCCCGTTCATGATGGGTTCCTTCCGTTTTCCAGTCGATCGTATCCAACGTGGAGGCATGGGATAATACGGTTCCGTTCGGGAAATCGTATTGGGTATCCGGTGCGCAAGGAAGGGCGGCGTTGGACCATGACATCCATGGATAGGCTTGCTTTCCCGGGTTGTAGTAAACAACCCTTTGGGTAAGGCATTCGTCCTTATCTCCTAAGGAATATTCTACAGACCATTGCATACCGTAATGAGATTCCCGTTCTCCGCATGTTACATATGTGCGGTCTCCCGTATGATCGATCTGATAAAGCACCGGCTCATTTTGCGTGGGAGAGTGGGAGATCGGGAAACTGACCTCGATCCCCCCGGCCACGAAATAGAAGCGGGGTAATATCCGTGTGTATTTGATTACGTCCGGCCTGTACAAGACCTCCTTGCCGCTCTCCTTGTGAGTGAGGGATATTACTTTCCCGCAAAGATCGGGGCAGATGATAGCCTTGACTTTCTCGTTCTCTAACGAGATCATCCGGTACCTTTTAGGCACCGGACGATTTGAGGTCTCGCTATAACTCATATAAGGATATACGCCATTCGGGTCCAAGGCAGTCGGTAGCGGGCCGGTGGGCGTCAATACGTGCGTCAGCTGTATCTGGTCGAACTCCTCGCAAACAACACCTGTTGTCTGCGAGAAGGCCGGCCCTGCGGCTACGCTTGCCATGAGTGATAGGATTAAACGATATGCTTTCATGTCTTTCCTGCTATATAAGCCCATTATTTCGCCAAAAGATCGGACAGTTGACGGATGATGAGGTTACCCTTACGTACATCCGCCGAGATCTTGTTCTCATCGAACTCTTTCTCTTTCGGGAAGATAGACAAATGTTGGTCTAGCTGCTTCAATAAGCCTTGGGCTTGAGCGTTACCCGATTGGGCGGTCAGTTCCCGTAAGATACGGACCTTCTCGAAATCCACGATACCTTCTCTCATCTTCTCGAAGCGGATGCAACTTTTGCCTCCCGGATATACCATGTAGCAATCGCCTGCTGCCCAAGAGCCATGACGTGCGTCGCGATCGGCATCTTCCGGCCAAGCGTCGTAAGCCCATCGCAAGAAGCCGTCGTACCCATACGCCATTACATACCAACTGATCCAACGTCCCTCGATAGGAGGTGAGAACACGAAGTTGTTCGGGATCGGCGGGTTACAGCATACGTATACGGTGGACGTGCGTCCGGTGGCGGCCCGTGCCTTTTGCTCGGCGATGGTAGGTTCCTCTCCGTAAAGGAAAGAATAATCGTCCAGTAGTCCGTCCAATTCCTTATGCCAATTGCCGGCGTAAGTGATCTTCCAGCATTTATCATGGTTGCGCACGACATTGATAGCCGCTAAGGTCTCTTCCATCGGATTCTCGTTGATTCCGATATAGGTGATGTCCAACCAGCTTTTAGCTTCCAGGTGGAACTTGAAATCCGTGAGGAAGATATTCCACATCTTCTTGAATTCCTCTGAGCTTGGCGCCCAGTTGATATAAGAATAATCGCCCGTAGCCTCGTCCTTATAGCGGTGACGGAATCCCCAAGGAATCGGGGTATAGAGGGTGATTGCCTCGTCGATGCCACATTCCATTGCTAATTCTACGTACTCGTCGAAGATCTTGTAGTCGAAGGCCCATGTGCCGTCCGCTTTCTTGATCCACTCGATCATACCCCCCTCGATCATATAGGAGTTATCGGACCAAGGAGAATGTACTCCATAAGTCGTGATGTAGGTACCACCCGCATCGGCATAATGCTTCAAATGCTGCTTGAGAAGCATTTTATGTTCTGGTGACCACGGTTCCACGTGATTGTACCATGCCACGGCCCACGGGTTCTGCCATAGGTCCAGACGGTATTTCCAGTCTTTCGGATAGGGGAGCAACTGGTTTTGCACCACGATCTCCAGATTCAATAGTTGAGGAGCCTTGCCTTTCGCCCGCACCTCCACCTGTCCTTTATACGTGCCGGGAGCAGTTCCTCTCGGCACATCCACCATCATCCATACCGGACGGGTGGTTTGGGAAGGGAGATCGAAGCGGTCCAGCGTCTCGAAACGGTCTGGCATCAAGAAGCCGGATTTGTAGGGAGATTCCCCGCAGATGGCTTTTTTCTCGGCATACGGATAATTGGACAATACGTAACGCACCAACTCGAAGGTAATCCGGTCTTTCGGAATGATGTTTCCCTCGGCGCTCCTCAAGTCCTGCGTAGAGACACGTACTTGTTCCAACGCTTCTGACGACCATACCAATATCTGGGCATTCGCTCTTTCCCCCCTCCAAACGGTCGTAGAGTAGGAAGATGATAAATCGTTGTCATGGTTTACGGGTACTTCCTTCCGGAAATAAAGCCGGTCGGTCGATCCGAAGGCGGAATGGATACCCGCCTGATTGCTCCAAGCGGGTTCATTCACGCAAAAATCAAATGTTAACTCCGGGTCATAGTGATGACTCCGTACAGGGACAAACGTGGAATCCATCTGCCCCGGATACACTTGGCCTAGACTGATATGAGAATAAATAAAAAAACTAGCTACCGCTAAAAAGTATTTCTTCATGCTATAAAAATTTAAGATAATTCATATTTAAATGGGATTCCCTTCCCGGATAAGTAGGCCCTCCCTTCTCGTATAGGTAGGGCCTACCCTCCCGTATAGGTCGGACCTACCTTCATATATAGTCGCTTATTCTTGGAAAAACCCTTACCAGCCCGGATTCTGTTCCAAGGTTCCTTTCGACAATTGTACCTGTTGCAAAGGGATCGGGGATAGCCAATGCTTCGGTGTCTGGAACTTGCGGGCGGACGCAGGTTGGGCGATGATAAAGCCATCGCTATCCACCTGTATATCCTGCCCGATCACCAACTCCGGGAATTTCTGTTGATACTCCGTACCCACGAATTTCACGCCACGGATCGCAAGGGGAAGAACCGTTTCCGCCGTGCCCCAACGACGTAGGTCGTCCCGGCGATATCCTTCGAATGCCAGTTCCACGGTTCTCTCACGCCGGATCTCTTCCAGCATATTCAGTCCGTTGGCGGAGACGAAAGCGTTGGTTAGGTGAGGCATATTCGCCCGGTTTCTCAGATCATTGATGGTGATGTCTAACTGATCGTCCGTGATTTGTCCGTTCTTCTCGTATAAAGCCTCGGCGAGGATCAGCAGGACTTCGGCGTAACGAAACTCCTTGAAGTCGTATTCGCCGATGAATTGAGCGGCATCCAATGTCTCATCCAAGAACTTACGGATCATATAGCCTGTGCGTGTAGCGCTATTCCCTACAAATCCCGGATAGGTAGGTGTCCAGAGACCTCCCTCGAAAAAGACCTCGCTACCGGGAACGATAAACGTCTGCTCCATACGGGAGTCCCGGTTCTCGAATTCACTCGTCTGGTATTGGAATCCCTTAAATAAAGGGGATTTGTCGATGGGCAGACCATCGTTACATAAATACATATCCGCAAGGTTTTTTGTAGGAACCATGGCACCGAACCAAAGTTCCCGTGTCCAGTTATGGGTCACTCTCAATTTATAATAACGCCTTGCCAATAAGACCTCCTTGCTATCATCCCCCTCTAAGATATGTAGATATTTATAGCTTTCCTTCCCTTTATCCCGGAACAAGGCGTATTCCTTGGAATCCACTAAGGCTTGGGCGGCATCGATGGCCGATTGGATATACATATCGGCGTTGGAGCCTTGATGGTATTTCTCCCAAGTTCCCTCGTACAAGGATACGCGGGCTTTTAACGCTAAGGCGGCCCCTTGCGTGGTACGGCCCAATTCCTCGGTAGTCAACTGGCTTTGCTTGGGAAGCAAAGGAATCGCCTTATCGAGATCGTCGATGATAAAATCAATGATCTCCTGCTGGGAGGAGCGAGGCGTGTAAAGCTGTTCCGAGGAGGTATTCAAGGGAATCTCTATCTTGGGAACCCCTCCGTAGAACTTGACCAGTTTCCAGTAGTTGTAGGCCCGGAAGAAATGGGCCTCGGCTTTCCAGCGTCCGATCTCGTCATCGGTCAATCCAGACTCCTCCGCTTTCTTGAGCAGATAGGAAGTGGATTGGATGAATTTCCAAGGCTCATCCCAATCATCCGAATTGACCGGTGCTAAATAAGAACCATCGCTTACGTCGTCCGCTCCCGAACCGAAAGCGATATCCGAGTTCTTATCTATATATTGGGAGGCCTCCATCAGGCTGAAGTAGAAATCATTGGCGGCCAACTCGAAATCGGAAGGCTTTTGCCAAAATACGGCGTCGGACACTTGATCCATAGGTGTCATATCCAAGTCGCAACTAGATAGCCCGAGTGTGGCCGATAGCGCTATAATTATATTAAATCGTCTCATACTGCTAATTTGTTTTTTCGTGGAACCTTAGAAAGTTAAGTCAATACCGAAAGAATAATAACGTTGGAACGGATAATTGAATCCGGCTTTGTCCGACTCGGGGTCCCATCCTCCTTTTACGTTATGTATCTCGAATAGATCCTGTCCGCTTACGTAAAAGCGTGTCCGTTCGATGCCTAGTTTCTGTAACGCACCTTTGGGGAGCGTGTAGCCTATCTGGATATTCTTTAGGCGAATGTAGGCGGCGTTGATCTTTTGCAGGGTGGATGCTTGATAATTCCAATGCCGGATCTCCCCATGCGTCAAGCGGGGATAATAGGCGTCCGGGCGATCCTCGTTCCATGTCTGGCCGTAGTAGAACTGGGGCGGGTATCTCCACCAGTCGCTCCAAGGCATGGCGAAGTCTCCTTCACGGAACAAGGTGCGCTTGGCAACTCCTTGGAAAAATACGCTGATATCGAAGTTGTTCCATTTAGCGCCCAGATTCAATCCGAAGGAATAGCGGGGAGTGGTGGAGCCAACGTATTCGGCGTCGCCGTCATCCCCATCTTTATCACCGTAGGTGGAGATCTTACCGTCGCCGTTCAAATCCTTGAACTTCGCGTCTCCGATGCCGATATTGGAAGGTACGCCCTCTAGTTTCTTATAAGCGTCGAGATCCGCTTGGTCCTTGATCACGCCATCGTATACGTAAGCGAAATAGGAATTCATGGGATAACCTTCCCGGGTCTCGTTCAATCCTAGTTTATAGGTATCGGCACCTCCGTATTCAACTAATTTGTTCACGGCGTCGGTCAACTGGAATTGGGCAGAGTATTCAACGTTGCCGATCTTGTCGGTCCAGTTCAATGTCAACTCGAAGCCGTTCGTGCGTAATTTACCCGAGTTCGAGTAGGGTGCCTCCGCGCCTAACATGCTGGGATAAGTTACCGGAATTAACATATTATTATTCATTTTTACGAAATAATCAAACGAGAAGCCGAGGCGGGAATCAAGGAAAGCGGCATCGACACCCACGTTGACATTCTCCAGAATTTCCCATGTCCGGTCTACCCCGGCCAATACGTCTAAGCCCATGGCTTGGCTTTGGGAACCGTTTCCGAACGGATAGATTAATTTAGTTCCCCAGCCATCGTCCCTAAACTTTAGCAACTGGATATAGTCATACAGGCGGATACCTTCTTGGTTTCCGGTCTGTCCGTATGATGCTCTTAACTTCAGCTCATTGAATACCTTGGAGTTTTTCAAGAAGTTTTCTTGCGAGATACGCCAGCTGGCGGAGACTCCGGGAAACATCCTCCACCGGTTGCCGGGGGCGAAACGGGAACTACCGTCATAACGGAAGTTTGTCTCCAGAATGTACTTGTTCTTAAAGCTGTAGCCTAGGCGGGCGAAGGTAGAGCCGGTAGCCCAATGCTCGGCTTTGGCGTCGTTCTTCATATTTCCCGTGCCTCCGAGGTTAAGCTCCCACAGCTCATCCGAGATGAAGTTATCACGGCGTGCCATGAACATGCGGACTTCCTCCGTCTCGTAGGCCATACCTAACATGGCGTCCAGATGGTGGTCCGGGCCGAAGTTCTTATCGTAATTCAAGTAGGCCGTGTAATTTTGGTAAACGGTCTCTTCTGTCGTGCGATCCACGGCAGACTGCTCCGGACTTCCCGCTCCGGTGTAGTAGGTGATATTATTGTCCCATGTATAAAGAGGGATCGCTTTCGCTATGTCCTCATTGTTCTTGTTCTTATAATTAACACCGGCTTGGGCGGTTAAGGTCAGTCCGTCGATAATGTTGGCGATTAACCTGAAATTACCATTCATCTCCCGGGTCTTGAACGTGGCGGTCTCGCTCTCTTTGGCCAACGCTACGGCATTGCTCCAGCCTCCTTGGGTGAAGAAGTTACCATCGGCATTATAGACCGGGTGGTTAGGCATATCCAGAATCGCCTCACCGATTACCCACGCTCCGTTGCTGCCTACATCGGTACGTTTATTATTGTCCAAGGCTACTTTGGTTTCCAGCTTTAACCAATCCGTGATCCTATAATCGTAGTTCATACGTAGATTATACTTGGTGTTATTGTCGTCGGCATATTTTACGACTCCGAATTGCTTGCTATAACCGGCGGATAAATAATAATTGGATTTCTCGCCGCCACCGGAGATAGTGAGATTGTGCTTATGCTGAACGCCGTTGTTCAACAGCTCGTCCATCCAGTCCGTGTTCGTAAAGAACAATTTCCATCCTCCATACAACGGGTGATCGATCGGATTCGGGTCGTTGGACAAGATCCTATCCAGAAGCTCTTGCGTATACATAGGGGCGGAGCCGTTATGGATATTGGCCTCGTTGTCCATGATCGCCATCTCATAATTGGTTGGCGCTTTCATCATACCGGTCATCTTGGAGATCGACAAGTTTCCATTGTAAGTGATCTTAGGTGCGCCGGTCGCTCCCTTCTTGGTCGTAATCAAGACAACGCCGCCTGCGGCCCGTGCTCCGTAAATAGAGGCAGAGGCATCTTTTAAGACGGAGATGGCATCGATATCCTGCGGATTGATCATATTGATATCACCGGGAATACCATCTACTAAAACCAGCGGGGCACTGTCTCCGTTAGCGGATGAGACTCCACGTATGTTCATCTTAAAGTCCTCGTTACCCGGCTGGCCGGAGCTTCGTTGGATAACCATCCCCGGTATTTCTCCCTGCAAGGCGGATAGCACGTTGGTCACGGGCTTAGATTCGATAACCTCGGAGGTGACTTTCGAGATCGCTCCGGAAAGATTGCTTCGTTTCTGTGTTCCGTAACCAATCACGACTACCTCGTCAAGCTTTTGGGCGTCTTCCTTTAGCTGGATATTAAGGGTCTTGTTGTTGCCTACGGCCACTTCTTCCGATAAATAGCCGATGTAAGATATGAGCAGGATCGATTTACCGTTCGCCTCGATGCTATACTCACCGTTCAGGTCGGTAACTGTCCCTTTGGACGTACCTTTTACCACGACGTTCGCCCCGATGATCGGTTCGCCCCGTTCATCTGTAATGATACCGGTCACTTTCCGGTCTTGTGTCACTGGAACGGAGGCGTTGCCCGCATTTCCGAGACTGACGGCTATCGTGTTATTCTCTCGCTTAAAATAAAGATTGGCTTGCCGGGTGATCTCGTTCAATACGCTGTTGATGGGAGCGTTCTTGAACTTTAGGTTAACTTGTACGTTCCGGTTCGCTATGGCTTCTCCATAGAAAAACTTTAATCCTGTCTGCTTCGACAAATCATCGAAGACTTTTTGTATGGGTTGGTTTTTTACTTGAATCGTTATTCTTTCTTTTTGATTTTCTTGGGCTTGCAGAGGCTTAGGGGAGCTTAACGCTAAAAAAACTAAAATAATAGAACAACACATCCAATTATACCTAGTAATAGTTGGAAAGTTCATAATTTTGTATGTTTAAAGGTTGTTTTTATACACTTTTAAAAACAGTCCGATTTATGTAATCTCCAAGGGGGTCCAATCCAAGGGTGTACATATCGGGAAAGATAAAGGGAGATCGAAGGTCAGAGGTCGGTTTCCCTTTTTTATGTGGCTATGCTTAGGTCGTATCTTTCATGGCAAATCGATTTTAAGGTTAATAACTCGTTTTGTATAACACGATCCGGTTTCTTTCCGTCCGGTATCGGATGCCGGTTGAATATTGAATCGCGTTCAGTACGGCTTTCAGACTTTTATTGTCGTGCTCGCCATAGATGTAATCGTCGAATACGCTATTCGGATCGAGTACGATCGCTTGATTATACATCCCCGTATCCGACTATATCAAGGCGATCATACTCACTCTTAACTTATTGATTTATAGATATTGTTGATTTACGTTATTTTGCGCTTGCACAACATTTGCACAACTCGTGATATTTGCGGCTACTTTTGTCGGTTTGTCGGAAAGGTTTCTTAGCCGTCCACAAATATACTAAAATCTTCTTTCTCTCACTCCATGAAATACGATATTTAGGTCTCTTATTAGGCGTTGAGGCGGCATGATGGATAATAGGCGGTTTTTTGCCTATTACTTAGGTCCGCATGGGTAAAGATCAATGGGGGGCGAATTGGCCTTGGCTGTCAACGGAACGCACATCACTTGAATAATTGGCTGATTCTCACCAATGAGCATTTTCGCTCTATGGAAAATCAATACCTATGTCGATAACGGATATCGTATTATTGGATGCTACCACCGGCATAAAAGGGAATCGCCTTTTTACTTGAATATCTGATTTATAAATCTACGTTCATAGGAATATCACAAATCATGGTTGACAAAATATGCTTACAGTTCCCTGCCATTGAATCGGTGACCCCAATCCGAATGGGGGGACCCCGTCGGTTAAAACTACCCCCCCCCCTCTGTTGTGGTGTCCACCAGATGGACGTCATTTGTAAGGATGTCCACTAGATAGACATCGTTTGTAGGGGTGTTAATTGAACTAATGCCCTTTTCGCCTAATCTTTGCGTGGTCACTTCTTCGTGTATTTTGGAGTATGGCAAACACCCGGAAAATAGACGGGGTCACTCAGATTAAGGGGGTCTCAAAGACTACAATTATATTTTTTTCTATGAAACGAGTCGAAATCCCAGCTGGTTACATCATATGTATCTAAACGCATTTTTGCGTTCAGATTGATTATTAGATATAAAAAGCCTCAACCGATAATAGCCGGGATGCTAGACTTATCGGTTGAGGCTTGTCCGGGATGCTACTAAAGTTAGCCTTTGCTAATTGAATGAACCCGGATCAAGGAAGGGTTATTGTTGGCTTTCGCCGCTTAATAGCTTATTGATATCGGATAGTCTATAACGAACTATGCCCCCTATCCTATAAGGCTTTAGATAGCCTGTCTTATCCCATCTCCACAATGTGGATCGATCTACTTGTAAGATGTCGCATGTTTGCTTTACATCCAAATAGGACTCTTTCTCTTTTGGGAGGGGTGATAGTCTAGTTATGGTTTCCTCTTTTTGAGGCGATAGTTTAGCCATGGCCTCCTCTATCAAGACATGCGCAAATTCCCTAAGATCCTTGATATTAACGACCACTTGTATATTCACGTCCTCTTCTTTTAATAACTCTCTAATATTCATGGCTTTATTTTTTTATGTGTTGATTAATAATCGATCATTTATAGCGACCGCTTTATCCTTGTCGCTATCTTGCGTGACATCAAAAACTTACTTTAATAAGGCGTAAACGCCCACAATTCTGTGGAGGTCTGTTACACCGACAAACCTAATGAATCCGCATCCGGATCGGTTGATCATTGGACTGTCACCGTGGCGATCGCTTTACCCTTACCGCAACCTTACCGTTGTCCGTCCCGGTCTCATGACCCGCCGGCGATATTACCGGCGGGGTGTCTAACTTCCGATCGCCGTTCCCGTCATGCGGCATTTCCTTTCTCTATGCTCCTCAAAAAGTCCCTTATACAAAACATCGCTCTTATTTTATCTAGCGTGCCTTCTGCGTCATCATCACTCTCGAAACTATTAAGTATCAAGTAATCCATCATGTTGTTTATATCACATGAGTACTTATATTGGGAGATGTTTTTTAACTCCTCGATCATTGCCGGCGTTATGGTAAAGTTACCGATCTTTAAAACGGAAACATCGTTTATCTTTATCTCTTTATCGCCGGATTTAACGACGATCTCTTCTATCGAATCTTTCATTTTGCTTGTAGTTATTAAAATATGGATCTATTAAGTAATTTGAAAACGCTCTTTCTCTGGAAAAATATGCGGCTCTTTACCGTACCTATGGGTTTCTTTGTCCGGTCGGATATCTCCAGATAGTTATATCCTTCCATGAACAAGGAAAGCTCGATCATCCCCTTGTCACGCATGACCCTGTTAACTCTTTGGTACTCGTCCCTTATGTCTTGGAGTATATCGCCGTCCTCCAGCATATCACACGCATAGATAGCCGGATCACCCACGGGAACGGGCCTGTAACGCAAACATTGATTATGATATAGATTTCTCATGATGACGGCGCACCAGCCCCTAAAGTTGTCACCATACCGGAACTTATCGAGGTTATCCAATATACGGATATTGGTATCTTGCACTAGGTCTTTCGAATCGTTAACGTTCCCGCAAAGATGGAAGGCGTAAGCGAATAGGTACTTTTGAACGCTTCCTAGTCGTTTTATATTACTTTCCATATTTGCCTCCTTTCAATGGTATCATCGTAGCCCTAACCGGGAGCTTTGCCTCTTTCAGCTCTCTTATATCACGTTTTATCTTCAGCACCTCGTCAAATAGCTTGTTATAACTTCTGCTCGGATCAACAACATCACTTCTGTAATGGTCGAATAACTTGAAGATTGCATCGATATCACTCATTTGTCAATCCTCCTTTCTTGCTAAACATGGGAACCATAACGGCATGAACAGGGCGTTTCACGCCTTTTAGCTCATCAACCTGCGTTCTTAATCTTTTATATTCATCGTAAAGCATGATGAAACTTTTGTTTAGATTGGTGATTTGAGCCATACAAACACTGAGTTGTCTTGATAAGAGGTCGTCCGTCATTTCTCACCTCCTTCCGTCTCTATAGGCTTGATAGACGCAAGCATATCGAAAACAAACCTTAATGTTGATATGTCCGCTATAAATTCATGGATATTTTTATCCTCTATCAATTCGGCATAATTTAAGAGAAGATAGGATAAGCCCTCTTTCAATTCACTCAAAGACTTGTTTCGTAACATACTGTTTACCTCCTTGAAATCGAAGGATAGACCTATATTGCTCATTTCGCACCTCCTTCCAGCCCGGCCAAAATGAATGCGGACATCAATAAGATTAGTACC
>OGMD01000586.1_pt1 | contig 15840 bp, 10 predicted proteins | sample 1573041 | NCBI WGS metagenome assembly OGMD01 (sample SAMEA2582007, study PRJEB24529) | metagenome | biome: Human gut stool | place: China | collected 2011 | reverse complement strand
AAGGCATATCTGTATGCGGACATTTTAAAAAATCACAGCAGCTCCAGAGAAATCATGAACACGTATGCACCGCAGATAGAGCGGTTTGCCTATGGGCAGATGAAAAAGGGATATATTGATCCTTATCTGGAAGTGATTTATGGATGGCTGTTTCAGAATGTCGGTGTCAATGAAGAAACGGCACCATTCTTGTCAAGATACTTATTTACATACCGTATTACCGTATTCAATGACAAGATTGAGTCGGTGCTGGTAAAGCACAAGGAACTGCGCAAGGGACAGCGCTGTACGCTGGTGGGACGGACTGCCTATGTGCAGATGTATACAAGGGACTGCATTCTGATGTTTGAAGATGCAGGCAAACAGGTACATAAAGGCAGTATCCAGTATGAAATCGAGAGGGTTTATGATAATCCGGCATATTTAAAAGCGCTGGATGATTACTGCAGCAAAGACATTTATCTGCTGCTGAACTGGTTTGAACAAAGCTTAGAACAGCGTAAAAACGATGAAGAAGCCTGCGCAGTCTGTCTTGCACTGATGGCAGACGGCAATGTCAACCAGATTACAAGAAACCGGTTAAACAGCTGGCAGATACAGTATTATCATGAATATTATCATGGCGAAGATTTTGGAGAACGCTATGAAAAGATTTTAAAAGAAGAATTGCAGATACACGATGCAGCGCTGCTGATTGAAACGTGTATTGCAGAAGGCATGTATGAGGATGCTTTTGATTTGGTATGTGAATACGGTTTTGAAGAAGCCGCACCGGCAAAGCTTTTACGTATGGCAAGAAATATGATTCTGTTAAGACCGCAGGAATACAATGAAAAATTGCTGGCATGCTGTATTCATGTGTTTGATGAGGGCAAGTATGACGAAAATGTACTGGCATATTTAGAACAGTTTTATCAGGCAAAGTCCGATAAAATGATGAAAGTATGGCGTGCCTGTGCAGGATTTAGGGTGCCGTGCCAGACACTGGCAGAGCGGATACTGGTGGAACGGCTATTTACAGGAAATTTATCTGGCAGAATTCCGGAAGTTTTTACGTATTACCGTCAGCAGCTGCCGGATGCGGCGGTTGAAATGGCTTATCTGGCAGAAAATGCGTACCGTTATTTTGTGAAACACGAAACGGCAGACGAACAGGTCTTTACCTGTATCGGCGGATATCTGCTGGAAAATAAAAAAATGCCGCCGGTGTGTGGTATGGCATATTTAAAATATCATACGCAGTTTGGACAGGAACAGCTTGGCGGTACACATATGCTGTTACTGCAAAAGCTGATGGATATGCTGTGTGCGGAAAATATTTTCTTTTCATTTTATGAGCAGTATAAGGGGATACTTTCCCTTCCGTATAATGCGGCAGACAAAACAACTGTAGAGTATTATGCACCGGAAAACAGCAAAGTACAGATATTCTACCGTCATGATGATAAGGAAGAATATCAAAGTGAAGTGTTATCCTGTGTGGCAGGCGGTGTTTATGCAAAGAGCTTTTCTTTGTTTTACGGGGAAAGCATACAGTATTATTTTCTGGAAGATGACGGAAAGAAAAAGAAAAAAACACAGGATGCCAGCCTGCTTTGTAACAATGTGACACCAAAAGAGCCGCAGGGACGTTTTGATTATTTAAATGATATGCTTGTCAGCATGGAAATGCATGATATGGCAACCATGAAAAAACTCATGCAGGGGTACTGCGTGCAGGATTACGTTGTGGAACAGATGTTTCAGCCTTTTTAAGAATGAAGGAGCTGCGCAGGCGGCAGAAGGAGATTGAATTGATAGTTGGAATAGATATCGGGCAGGAAAGTTCCCAAATCTGCTATTATGATGAACAGCAAAGACAGCCGGTATCGGTAAGCGTTGTAAATTCTGTGGACAACCGGCAGAAGTATCAGTTTGGATTTATGCTATCTGGTGCCACTCAGGATAATTTAAAAGAACTTCTTTGTACGCTGCTTGAGCTGCTTCCAAAAAACGGGCGAAAGGCAGGAGAACGGGATTCTATCTGTGTTACCGTCAGTGATTTTTCAAAGCCGGTGTTAGAAAAACTCTCGGCGGCGGTACAGCTTACAGGGTATGCAAAGGAAAACTGGAGTTTTATCAGCCATGAGGAAGCTTATGCGTATTACGCCTTTTCACAAAAAAAAGAGCTGTATGTCAACGGCGCGGTTTTACTCGATTACAGGGAAGACGGACTGCATACGCATTATATGACGATTGTAAAAAAAAGCGGGCAGGAAATGATACCGGAGGAAAGCCACGTTTACAGCTCCGAAATGATTTGTTCCGTGCCGCAAAGACGGAAAACACTGGCGCAGGCTGAAAAAGAACTGATACACTGTGTGCAGGATGCATTAAAGGATAAAATCGTATCTGCGGTATATCTGACGGGCGCCGGTTTTGAAGCAGAAAATCTGCCCAAGGAACTGACCCATGTGCTGTGCGCGCGCAGAAAAGCATTTGCGGGACAGAATCTGTTTGTAAAAGGTGCTGCATATGCTGCATTAAAGGAAGACACTTCTGCCGGTCATAGCAGCGGCAGACTGCTGGCGTGCAGAAACCGTATTACCACGGGGCTTGAATTAAATATCAAAGAACGCGGCGAGGAAAAGCGGTTCCGCATGGTCAGACCGGGAACGAACTGGTACGAAGCCGGACGCAGTGTAGAACTGATACTGGAAGATATGAGAACGATTCCTGTTATTTTGCACAGGTGTGACACCGGACATGAATGGACACAGGAAATTGACATCAGTGCGATACCGTTCCGCCAGGGCAGGATGACAAGGGTGGCTTTTGAAGTCCGTTTTGACAGTGACAGCCATTGCGTGGTACGGATAGAAGATATGGGCTTTGGCGGATTTGTCAAAAGTTCCGGGGTTGTAGTGGAAGAAGAAATAAATTTGGAAACAGACAAAATTGCACGGAAAGAGGAATGAATATGAGCGGAATCATTTTATGCCGGACCGGGCGGGCATTAAAGCCGCTGGTTTTGGAAGAACCGGGGGTACAAATCTATTCACTGGAAGAATTGTGCTATTATATATACAACAATATCTATATTCTGACCAATGCATTTTTAGATGAAAAACTTATTGCGTTTATCCGGACAGAGATTAAGGAACCGTTACTGGCAGACAAGCTTGAGCAGTTGAAGTGTGAAAATGCAGGGCTGGCGGAAGCAGTTGTGACCATTTTAAAGTATGTGGATTATTATGATACGGCAGAAATTGAACAGGTAAAGGACATGCTTGCGATGCTGGATACACAGAATGTCTATGAACGGATGAAAATGCGTGCAGACCGGTTCCTTGAAAAAGGCTGCTATTATAGTGCAATCAGCAATTATGATAAAATTGTAAATGGAGAGCGCGACATCAATCTTTCTGGGCTGTTTTACGCAAAGGTCTATCACAATCTGGGAACTGCCTATGCCAGAATGTTCTTCTTTGAAAAAGCGGCAAAGTATTTTGAAGAAGCGTATAAAATCGGTCAGCATGAAAAGTCCCGGAAATGTTATCTTGCGGCATGCCGTATGGCAGAGGGTGAGGAACAGATACAGGATATGCAGGCACCGGAAGAAGAACAGGTGCTGCAAAGAGAACTGGAACTGCTTACAGACAATGCACGTTACAGCGATGAATACCGTGCGATGCAGAAAATGGAACACTTAAAATCCGACGGTGAAGTAGCACAGTATTATAAGGCGATTGATGACTGCATGGACAGATGGAAAGCGCAGTATAGAAGGTATACGTCATAGACGGATGAAATGAGGAAATATGGGATTATTAAATTATATCAAGGGAACAATTAAAGAAAATTACGATTTGGAAGATATCGAGGACATTGAAGACATTGATGATTTTGTCTATGACGATGAGCAGAATACAGGGGAAGAACAAAATGCGGATAATTCGCGGACAGAAGATTTAACGGGACTTGTCAGCGAATTTGAAAAAAATTATCAGAAGCATGAAAAAAAAGCAAAAGCACCGCAAAAAAAGAATAAAAAGGTCAGTTCCGAAGAAAAAATCCAGGAACAGCGCAGAAAAGCAAAAGAAGAAGAAAAAAAGTATGATGAGCTGTTAAACAGTGTGCAGGCAAAGTCCCTGATTCATGTAGTAGATAAGATGAATCAGGCAGGGACACAGGAAAATTATTCGGGGAAGCTTGCAAAAGAAGAAAAAGAAGAAACGGAATACTTAAAACAGCTTGAAAAAGAAGAAGAAAAAAAGCGGATTCAGGAAGTTTTAAATTATTCGGAAGAAGATAAAGAATTCGATGCCAGTGCCGTACATATCCCGGATGTATCCAGAACACCGCGCCGTCTGGACAATATTAATACGGATTACTACGATAAAGAAGAAACAAAAGCCTATATCCGCAGCCAGTGTGAAATCATGGAAGAAGCCACCGGACACATTGAACTGGCGATGGAAGAATACAATGTCGTTACGGAACATTTTTCGGATATCCAGCTGATTGATACGGCACCGGACAATATCCGCAGAAGGATTACGGAAACGGCAGACCGTGTAGATAATCTGACAGTAGACCGGCGGATTTTTAAATCCGGAGAGCATAAGCTTTCCACCCATACGTATCACCGCATGGAACAGTTTGAAGATGAACTGCCGCGTGGTATGAAGTATCTGGAAAAACAGGAATCGTATTATGAAACCGTCAAACGGGATATGAGGATTCTTGAAGGGGAACGCATGAGTCTGCGCATGGAGGCTGCGGCACTCACAACGCGCCAGCTGCGTATCAGAAGCCTTGCCCTTGCCGCGATTGTCGGGCTGGCATTCGTATTTATGGTATTTTTCATTGCGCTTTCCGTAACGGAAGATACACAAAATACCATGCTTTATATTGTCGTTGCCTTTCTGGGAGCGGTGCTTGCCCTTGGCATGTTTGCCCTGCTAAAATATACGGAACGGCAGGTTCTGGTGACGGAAATCAAACTCAATAAAGCTACGACATTACTGAATAAAACAAAGATTAAGTATATCAACGCAGCCAATACGCTTGATTATGAATATCATAAATATCATGTCAGAAGTTCGTATGAACTGTCAAAGAAATATGAAGTTTATATGGACATGAAAAATGAGCAGCGCAAGATTGTACAGATGACGACCAAATTAAGTGAAGCAGAAGAAGATTTACTGGATTTACTTAAAAAACTCGGACTCTATGATGCCAAATTGTGGCTGTCACAGGTACGTGCCCTTGTATACAGCAAGGATATGGTGGAAGTGCGGCACGATTTGAATACACAGCGCCAGAAACTGCGCAAACAGATAGAATATAACGAAAACAGGATTGAGGAAGCAAAGAAGAATATTAAAGAGGCAGCGGTCCGTAATCCCGACTGTATGGACGAAGCAATCCATATTATTGAGCAGTTTGAGAGTAAAAACGTAAGAAATCAGTAAAAACTGCTTGCCAATTTGTAGTCATATGATAAAATAAAAGTTAGGTTTTGCAATTGGAGGAAAAGAAAATGATGAAAGAAAGACTGCATGAAATCAGAGAAAAGGCATTAGCCCAGATTAATTCCACTGATTCACTTGAAAAATTAAATGAGGTAAGAGTTTCTTTCCTGGGTAAAAAGGGAGAACTTACAGAAGTCTTAAAGGGCATGAAAGACGTTGCACCTCAGGACAGACCGGCAGTTGGACAAATCGTAAATGAAACCAGACAGGCAATTGAGGAAGTACTGGAAAACGCGAAAAAGGAACTTTCCGCAAAAATGCGTGAAGTCCAGTTAAAGAGCGAAGTGATTGACGTAACACTTCCGGCAAAGAAAAACAATGTCGGACACAGACATCCAAACACTGTTGCACTCGATGAAGTAAAGAGAATATTTGTTGGCATGGGTTATGAAGTCGTAGAAGGACCGGAAGTAGAATATGATTATTACAATTTTGAAGCGTTAAATATCCCTGCAAATCATCCGGCAAAAGATGAACAGGATACATTTTATATTAATGATAAAGTTGTACTGAGAACCCAGACTTCACCGGTTCAGGTCCGTGAAATGGAAAAAGGCAAACTGCCGATCCGTATGATTGCGCCGGGCAGGGTATTCCGTGCAGATGAAGTCGATGCAACCCATTCTCCATGCTTCCATCAGATTGAAGGCATGGTTATTGATGAGGGTATTACATTTGCAGATTTAAAAGGAACACTGGCTGAATTCGCAAGAGAGTTATTCGGACCGGAAACAAAAGTAAAATTCCGTCCTCATCATTTTCCATTTACAGAGCCAAGTGCAGAAATGGACGTGACATGTTTTAAGTGCGGCGGTAAGGGCTGCCGTATGTGTAAGGGCGAAGGCTGGATTGAAATTCTTGGCTGTGGTATGATTCACCCGCATGTATTTGAAATGAGCGGTATTGACCAGAACAAATATACAGGATTTGCATTCGGAATCGGTTTGGAAAGAATTGCGTTGCTGAAGTATGAAATTGATGACATGAGACTTCTCTATGAAAATGACGTAAGATTCTTAAAACAGTTCTAAAAAGAACGACGGCTGTAAGACAGCAAAGAAATTGGATACGAGGAAAGGATATTGAATCATGAATACATCATTAAATTGGATTAAGGCAATGGTTCCGGGACTGGAAGTAACAGACCAGGAATTCAGGGACGCAATGACACTTTCGGGAACAAAGGTGGAAAATTTTACCGCTTTTGACAAAAATCTTGATAAAATCGTTGTCGGACAGATTGAATCGGTCGAAAAGCACCCGGATGCAGATAAGCTGGTAATCTGCCAGGTGAATGTCGGCAGTGAAACTGTTCAGATTGTAACAGGCGCACCGAATATTCCGGTGGGTTCATCAGGACAGAAAGTACCGGTTGTATTAGATGGCGGACGGGTGGCAGGTGGTCATGACGGCGGCGCACTTCCGGAAGACGGCATTAAGATTAAAAAGGGTAAGTTAAGAGGTGTAGAAAGCTTCGGTATGATGTGTGCCATTGAAGAACTCGGTTCTTCCCGTGAATTTTATCCGGATGCACCGGAAAACGGCATTTACATTTTAGGTGATGATGCACAGGTTGGAGAAGATGCCGTTCACTATCTCGGTTTGGATGATACCGTATTTGAATATGAAATTACAAACAACCGTGTAGACTGCTACAGTATTATCGGTATTGCAAGGGAAGCAGCGGCAACCTTCAGAAAGCCGTTTACACCGCCGGTTGTAACAGAAACAGGCAACGCAGAAGACATTAACGATTATGTAAAGGTTGATGTGGAAGCCACAGACCTCTGTAGCCGTTACACCGCAAGACTTGTAAAGAATATCAAGCTTGCTCCGTCACCGAAGTGGATGCAGCGCAGACTGGCATCAGCAGGTATCCGTCCGATTAACAACATCGTGGATATTACAAACTACGTTATGGAAGAATACGGTCAGCCAATGCACGCTTATGATTATGACACCCTTGCAGGCGGTAAGATTGTTGTAAGACGTGCCAAAGACGGTGAGAAGTTCATGACATTGGATGGACAGGAAAGAACACTTGATTCTGATATGCTGATGATCTGTGACGGTGAAAAGGCTGTCGGTCTTGCAGGTATCATGGGCGGTGAAAATTCCAAGATTACGGATGACGTAAAGACCATGTTATTTGAAGCTGCAACCTTTGACGGCACAAATATCAGAAAGGCAACAAAGCGCCTGGGTCTTCGTACAGATGCTTCCGGTAAGTTTGAAAAGGGCTTAGATCCTGAAAATGCACTGGCGGCAATGAACAGAGCATGCCAGTTAATCGAAGAACTTGGAGCCGGTGAAATTGTCGGCGGCGTGGTTGACGTATATCCGAATAAGAAGGAAAGAGTCAGAGTGCCGTTTGAACCGGAAAGAATCAATGCACTACTGGGTACAAATGTTTCCGTGGAAGAAATGCTTGGATACTTTAAGATGCTTGAATTAGACTATGATGAAGCAAAGCAGGAACTGATTATTCCGACGTTCCGTCAGGATTTATTAAGAACAGCGGATATTGCGGAAGAAGTTGCAAGATTTTTCGGATATGCCAATATTCCTACAACACTGCCACACGGAGCTTCTACAATGGGTAAGATTTCCTTCAAGCAGAGAGTGGAAGATGTAGCCGGAGAAATCGCACAGTTCTGCGGATTCTCACAGGCAATGACTTATTCATTTGAAAGTCCGAAGGTATTTGATAAGTTAAAGCTGGCAGCAGATGCAGAGGAAAGAAAGACAGTTGTCATTTCCAATCCGTTAGGAGAAGATTTCTCCATTATGAGAACACTGCCGTTAAACGGAATGCTGACTTCTCTTGCAACCAACTACAACCGCAGAAATAAAGATGTAAAGCTTTATGAACTGGCAAAGGTTTATGTTCCGGTAGAAGGAGAAGACCTTCCGGATGAGAGAGTACAGTTCACACTGGGCTTCTACGGCGACGGTGATTTCTTTACAATGAAGGGTGTTGTTGAAGAATTCTTAGAAAAAATCGGTATGAGTGCAAGACCGGAATATGATCCGGAAGCCGGAAAGACATTTTTACATCCGGGACGTCAGGCAGAGATTCTTTACAAGGATACGGTAATCGGCTATCTCGGTGAGGTACACCCGGACGTTGCTGACACCTATGGACTGGGCGACAGAACTTATGTTGCAGTTCTTGATTTGCCGGAGATTTTACCGTTTGCTTCATTTGACAGAAAGTACGAAGGCATTGCAAAATTCCCTGCTGTTACAAGAGATATCAGTATGGTAATGCCAAAGACGGTACTTGTCGGTGAAGTAGAAAAGATTATTGAAAAGAGAGGCGGAAAGCTTCTTGAAAAATATAACCTGTTTGATATTTATGAAGGTGCACAGATTAAGGAAGGTTTCAAGTCCGTAGCTTATACCATTTCTTTCCGTGCAAAGGACAGAACATTAGAAGATAAAGATATCCAGCCGATTATGGAAAAGATTCTGGAAGACCTTTCCGGCATGGGCATCGAACTTCGTTCTTAATTATAAATAAAAAACAGCCCGTTCTGCGGCAGAAAAGCTAACTGCCGCGAAGCGGAAAAAGATAGGAATGGAGCAGCATATGGAATCAATGAATTTACATGATTTTTATTATGATCTGCCACAGGAGCTGATTGCACAGGACCCGCTGTCAGACCGTTCCAGTTCAAGACTGATGGTACTGGATAAAAAGACAGGGGAAATACAGCACAAAATTTTTAAAGATGTGATTGATTACTTAAATCCGGGAGATTGTCTGGTCATTAACGATACCAAGGTGATTCCGGCTAGACTGATAGGCGAAAAAGTCGGAACGGGCGCGGCAATCGAAGTGCTTTTGCTTACCCGCAAGCAGGATTTAAAAGACACATGGGAAGTGCTTGTAAAGCCGGGTAAAAAGGCAAAAATCGGTACACAGATCAGCTTTGGCGGTGGAAAATTAATCGGAGAGATTGTGGATATTGTAGAAGAAGGCAATCGTATGATACAATTCACTTATGACGGTATTTTTGAAGAAATACTCGATGAACTGGGTCAGATGCCGCTTCCACCGTATATCACACACCGTCTGGAGGATAAGAACCGTTACCAGACTGTTTATGCAAAGCATGAAGGTTCTGCAGCGGCACCGACAGCGGGTCTTCATTTTACAAAAGAACTGCTGGAAAGGATACAGGAGAAGGGTATTGAAATTGCCCGTGTCACGTTGCATGTCGGACTTGGAACATTCCGTCCGGTAAAGACAGAAAACATTCTGGAGCATCATATGCATTCAGAATTTTATACGGTGACACAGGAAGCAGCAGACAAGATTAATACGGCGCGCAAAAACGGCGGAAAAATTATTGCAGTCGGTACGACAAGTACACGTACACTGGAATCTGTCGGGACAGAAGATGGTACAGTAAAAGCCGGCAGCGGCTGGACCCAGATATTTATTTATCCGGGATATCAGTTTAAGGTTATTGACAGCCTGATTACCAATTTCCATCTGCCGGAATCCACACTGGTGATGCTGGTTTCAGCACTGGCAGGCAGGGAACACGTGCTTGCGGCGTATGAAGAAGCCGTAAAGGAAAAGTACAGGTTTTTCAGTTTTGGAGATGCTATGTTAATAAAGTAACTTAAAAGTTTACTTTTTAAGGATCATAACAGGGGGAGTACTTATGGGTGATGAAAGAAGAAGAACAAAAAGAATTGATGTAGAAGCAAATTTATCAATTCGTCCGATTACAGATAAGGATACTAAGGGAGAATTTATTGCTGTTCATGCAACGAATGTATCAAGCGGTGGAATTGCATTTAAAACAAAAGACGTTCTGCCGTTACATTCTTTTTATGACATGTTGCTTGAAATGAGCGGATGTGATAAAATTGAAACCGTTATTGAAGTCGTGCGGATTGCATCACAGGACGAAGACGGCACGGAGTACGGCTGCCGTTTTGTAGGACTTGGCAAAGAAGCCCAGTTCCGTATTGATGTATTCCGTATGGTAAAAGAAAATACAAACTAAAAAAGACTGAGTAGCACAGATGATTGCGGCTGCAATTGCCGAAAGGCAGCAGGTGAGGAAAGTCCGGGCTTCACAGGGCAGGATGCCGGATAACGTCCGGTGGAGGTGACTCCAAGGCTAGTGCAACAGAAATAAACCGCCAGCATATGCTGGTAAGGGTGGAAAGGCAGTGTAAGGGACTACCGCGCGGCTGGTAACAGAAGCGGCAGATGTAAACCCCATCCGAAGCAAGACCGAATAAAAGCGATACGGCGGCCCGTCGTGCTTTAGGTAGGTTGCTTGAGCCTGCTGGTAACAGCAGGACTAGATAGATAATCATCTGATACATAACCCGGCTTATAGTGTTGCTCAGTTGTTTGTAAAAATATTTGTAAAAAGAACAGGTAAAAAATGCAGATAGAAATATCGGCAGGCACAAGTGCCGCAGAAAATGTAGGAATATGTTTTCTGCGGTGCTTTTATTATAAGAGCAAAGCTTTTAAATATTTTGGATAAAATATACAGGATTGTCCATAATACAGGATAAAAGGAAACTGTAAGACTGCTGAACTTACAGCGTAACTGTTGCAGTCCGCAGGACGGACTGTGGCAGACGGAGGCAGAACAAAGAAAAACAGGTGTTAATTTTTTACACGGAAATCTGCTTCCGGGCGAAAGCAGATTTTCTGAATAGCAGATGAGAAACCGTTTATGCGGAATCTTTGCCGCTGCTTCATGATAAAATCGCTCAGAAAGAGGTCAGTATGGATTATTTAGAGATTGAAAAGGTTATTGGACGTGAAATTATGGATTCAAGAGGCAATCCGACAGTAGAAGCGGAAGTTTATCTCGCAGACGGAACGGTTGCAAGAGGAACAGCGCCAAGCGGTGCTTCGACAGGTGAATTTGAAGCACTGGAGCTGCGTGACGGCGATAAGAGCAGATATTTGGGAAAAGGCGTACAAAAGGCAGTAGAAAATATTAATACAATAATCAACGAGGCGATAAGCGGACTGGATGCTTCTGATATTTATGCCGTTGATAAGGCAATGATTGAGGCAGACGGAACAAAGGACAAGTCCAAGCTGGGGGCAAATGCGATTCTTGCCGTATCTATTGCATGCTGCAGAGCGGCTGCGACAGCATTGGATATTCCACTGTATCGGTTCTTAGGCGGTGTCAGCGGAAACAGACTTCCGGTGCCGATGATGAATATTGTAAACGGCGGCTGTCATGCTTTATCATCAGGACTGGATGTACAGGAATTTATGGTAATGCCGGTCGGCGCGCCGTCTTTTAAAGAAGGACTGCGCTGGTGCTCGGAAGTATTTCATGCGCTGTCCTCTATTTTAAAGGAAAGAGGACTGGCAACTTCTGTCGGTGATGAAGGAGGCTTTGCACCGGCACTTGCTTCCGATGAAGAAGCTATCGAAACGATTCTTGAAGCGGTAAAAAAAGCAGGCTATGAACCGGGAAAAGATTTCATGATTGCCATGGATGCGGCTTCTTCCGAATGGAAGACCAAAGAAAAGGGAAAATACAAGCTTCCGAAGGCAGGAACGGTTTATACCTCAGAGGAATTAATTGAACACTGGAAGATGCTGGTTGAAAAATTCCCGATTATATCTATCGAAGATGCGTTAGACGAAGAAGACTGGGAAGGCTGGAAGAAACTGACGGCAGAACTTGGTGACAAGGTACAGCTTGTAGGGGATGACTTATTTGTAACGAATACCAAACGTCTGTCAAAGGGTATTTCACTGGGCTGCGGCAATTCAATCCTGATTAAATTAAATCAGATTGGCTCTGTATCTGAAACTTTGGAAGCCATTAAAATGGCACACGAAGCCGGTTACACAGCGATTGCATCCCATCGTTCCGGTGAGACAGAGGATACCACGATTGCCGATCTGGCAGTGGCATTAAATACCTGCCAGATTAAGACCGGTGCGCCGTCACGTTCAGAGCGCGTTGCAAAGTATAACCAGCTTTTACGCATTGAAGAACAGCTTGGCAGTGCGGCAGTTTATCCGGGAATGGGTGCTTTTAAAGTAAAAAGATAAGCTTTTATAAAAGATATTTGCTTATGTAAAAATGCAGCGCAAAATTTACGTTGAGATTCTATGGCAATTCCGTTATGATGAAAGAAAAGTAAAGAAGGTATTATAATGAAAAATCATCAGACGGAATTAACAGAAAATGAAGAACTGTGCGATTTGTACCGTAAGAAGGCGGAAGAACTGGTTTCGCAGATGACAATTGAGGAACTGGCAGACCAGACGTTAAACAGTGCGCCACCGATTGAACGGCTGAATATTAAAGGATATGACTGGTGGAATGAAGGACTGCACGGTGTGGCAAGAGCCGGTACGGCGACGGTTTTTCCGCAGGCAATCGGGCTTGCGGCGGCATTTGACGAAGACCTGATGGAGCAGGTTGCCGATGCCGTGTCCACGGAAGGACGTGCCAAATTCAACATGCAGCAAAAATACGGAGATGTCGGGCGCTACAAGGGATTGACCTTCTGGGCGCCCAATATCAATATTTTCCGGGACCCAAGGTGGGGACGCGGTCATGAAACTTACGGCGAAGACCCGTATCTGACAGCGCGACTTGGAATCCGCTACATAAAGGGCTTACAGGGACATGATGCACATTACTTAAAATCTGCGGCGTGTGTCAAGCATTTTGCGGTACATTCCGGTCCGGAGGGACTGCGCCACAGCTTCAATGCCGAGGTTACAAAAAAAGATTTGTATGAAACATATCTTTCCGCGTTTCATGCCTGTATTAAAGAGGCAAAGCCCGAAGCAGTCATGGGCGCGTATAACCGCGTAAACGGCGAGCCGTGCTGTGGCAGTAAGACCCTGCTTACAGACATTTTGCGGAATGAGTGGCATTTTAAAGGACATGTTGTGTCGGACTGCTTCGCACTGCGCGATTTTTACCAGCATCACATGGTAACAAAAGATGCCGTGGAATCGGCGGCTCTGGCGATGAATAACGGCTGTGATTTAAACTGCGGACATATGTATCTGCACCTTTCGGAAGCGGTTTCGCGCGGTATGGTTTCGGAGAGCAGACTGCGGGCGGCGGTGACGAATCTGTATACCACCCGGCTGAAGCTGGGCATGGAACAGGATAAGGAGCTGCCGGACAATCCTTACGAAAAAATTCCGTATTCTGTTGTAGATTCCGTAGAAATGCGTGAATTCAACGAAAGTGTATCAGAGAAAACATTTGTTCTATTAAAAAATAACGGGATTCTGCCGCTGAATCGGGAAAAACTCCGGACAATCGCAGTGATTGGCCCGAATGCAGACAGCAGGAGAGCGCTGGTTGGCAATTACGAGGGAACGGCGTCCCGCTATATTACAATTTCCGAGGGCATACAGGATTATGTCGGGGATTCGGTGAGAGTGCTGGTGTCCGAGGGCTGTGATTTGTATAAAGAAAACTGGAAGAAGAACCGTATTGCCGAGGTTCGTGAAATGGCAGAAATGAGTGATGTCGTCATTTTGTGTCTGGGACTGGACGCAGGTATTGAAGGTGAACAAGGCGATGCGGGCAATGATTTTGCAAGTGGTGATAAGCCGGACTTAAATCTTCCGGGTGAGCAGAATCAGATTCTTGAAGCGGCATTAGACAGTGGAAAACCTGTCGTTGTCCTACTGTTATCGGGCAGTGCGCTGGCGGTCAACACGGCACAGGAGCGTGCCGCGGCGGTCATGCAGTGTTGGTATCCGGGTGCTCAGGGCGGACGTGCGGCGGCAAGGATTTTATTTGGGGAAGTCAGCCCACAGGGACATCTGCCGGTTACATTTTATAAAAGCACGGAAGAACTGCCGGAATTTACGGATTATTCCATGAAAAACAGAACATATCGTTATATGAAACAGGAGGCACTGTATCCGTTTGGATATGGGCTTACCTATACGTCATTTGCGTATGATAAAATGGAGTGTGCCGCCGATATGCACACATTTCAGAAAATGAAAGCCGGAGAAAAAATACAGCTTCCGGTTTCTGTAAATGTGCGTAATACCGGAAACTTTGACTGTGCCGAAACTGTTCAGGTCTATGTAAAGGCTTTGTGTGAAGACAGTCCGAATCCGCAGTTAAAGGGCTTTGGCAAAGTCTTTTTAAAGGCGGGGGAAGAAAAGCAGGTAACGGTCTGGTTATCAGAAGAGGCTTTTGGACTCTACGATGAAAATGGGCAGATCTATTTTACCGATGAGGGCTATACCGTTTATATTGGCGGAAGCCAGCCGGATACAAGAAGCCGGACATTGACAGGAACCATTCCGCTCAGGCAGAATTTATGGTCGGAAGTGGTAAATAATACTTGAATTTATAGGAAATAACGTATTTGCAGCATTGCATATGTCTGTTTTTTGCGTTTATTAAGAGTTTTATGTGTTAAATTTGTTCACACGGTGGAATTCGTGCTGCAGGCATTTCGAATTCTGTTTTTGCCGCAGGACTGGCTGGAAACAGTCTACGGCAGTGCCAATGTCAACTCGGCAGCTGCACAGATGGCTCAGATTGTAGAAGAATCTGTGAAGTCAACGGTAACGGTGATGGATAAGGTCAATGCGGCAACAGAAGAAGTTCATAGAAACAATGAACTTGCCGGACAGCTGGAGCAGGGATTTGATAATGTGAAAGACGCTGTTAATAAGGGAAATGCAGCAGTTGAAGAGGCGAAAAGCACTATAATGTCTGTTGAAAATACAGTTGGCGCTGCGCACAAGACGACCGGTGCACTGCTGACCGAAATGAAACATATTACAGATATTCTCGGGGAAATTAATTCCATTGCATCACAGACCAATCTGTTATCACTCAATGCTTCAATTGAAGCAGCAAGAGCAGGCGAACACGGAAAAGGATTTGCCGTGGTTGTAGATGAAATCCGTGCCTTATCAGAAGAAAGTGCAAAATCAGCAGGTAATATCCGGGATATATTAAAATGGCTTACCGATATGACAAAGCAGGTAGATGAAGAAATTACAACCGGTACGAATGCAGCGGCAGAAAGCGTTACAACGATTAACGGTCTGCTCGGATATTTTGAAAATATCAATCATGCAACCAATGATGCGAGTAGTATTGTAAGTGAAGAATATGATATTATTGAAAATATCAAAGAAAGTTTTGAAATAAATAAATAAAAAGAATATAATTAAAATAAAAAAAAACAGTTAAAGGGGTGTTGGTATTGAATAATCTGATTGAGTTTTTGAAGCAGGAAGGTGTTTCAGCACAGCTTGTAGAAGAAGTCCGGCATTATTCAGAAGAACATACTGTAGATGAAG
>OGMD01000581.1_pt1 | contig 15949 bp, 17 predicted proteins | sample 1573041 | NCBI WGS metagenome assembly OGMD01 (sample SAMEA2582007, study PRJEB24529) | metagenome | biome: Human gut stool | place: China | collected 2011 | reverse complement strand
TATGTGTATTTGGAATTTCTCATTTTGGCTTGTACTATTTATATTCTAGCACCAACTGTCACGAATTAAATCCACACTGTCTTTTCCTTTACTGTTGGAATCGGGCAGCACGATCTTTGTACCGAGTGACAAAGCAGAGCTGCTTATATCTGCGGAAAAGTCGTTGATTTTGCTGATATAGTTTGGGGCGTAGGCAATAAAGGACGCTGACAGGATAAATACCACAAGAAAGTTAATGACCGCATGAACCGCTTTTGTCGTTTCCCTCTTGATAAGCCCTGTATAGGTGACATAGATACCCATTACCAGAATCAGAATTAAAAGGAATCCCACATAGAACCCCTCACTGGAAAAACCGCTTTGTGTAACACCAGCCAGCGTCTGAATGTTTTTTCCGATGGAACTTGCGGTATCAGAAATAAAGTCCAGCTTGTAGGCTTCCTGTACCACGTAGCCTATCGCATTGGAGATATAAAGGCTCACCGTCCAGATAAAGTTTGTGATAGCATATAGTCCGTATTGAATACTTTTCCCGATACCATCAAGCCAGTTCCACGGCAGCCAATCCCAAGAACTGTCAACGTAAAAGTCAAGCTGGTAATTCTCTAAGGGATATTGGGAATAGGCGTTAGCGTCGCTCACCGTATTATCAACCAGTCCAGCCGCATGAGCGACCGTACCCATGATTGCCAGAAACACCAGCACACCGAGAATCACCGAAAGCGTGATAAGCAGATAGCGGACTATCTTTTTCTTATTCATAGGCTTCACCTCGTTTCCTCTGTCTGTATCGGCGGTCTGGTATCAAAGGCATGGAACAGGTCAGAAAATACAGGGTGAATCTGGATAACGCCCACACGCCCGTATAAATCTTGAAACAGGCATTGCCCGTTTTCCAAATCCCTAAGCCGTTTCTGATTGCCCTCGTCCTCTTTATTCACACCGAAAAATTCAAGGGTATTCTTGATTTCCTTGATGTCCGTACTACGAAAGGCAAATTTCAAGCCGATATTGTTCTTCATCTTTTCGTCGTCCACATCACCAGAGTTTTGTGTGACAAAGTAAACAGCGGCGTTCATGGAACGTCCGGCACGAATCAATTTGTTAGAGAGAGCTTTTCCCTGTGCCACCTGTAAGAACGTCCACGCTTCATCTAAGTCCACCATCTTAAAAATGCTGCGGTCAGAATGGATAAAATCTAAGGCAAAGGTACTAATGACAATCAGCATAGCCACTGACAGCAATTCCATTGTGGTGTATTCTTCAAACTTTGTATCCTTATCCGGCAGCACAAGGTCTGCCACCTGTATGATGTTAAGCTGCCGGTCTAAGCTGATGGATTGCTCCACATCACCGTCCGAAAACAAAAGGTGTGCAAAATCATAGTCGGTCATGCTTTCGATATGGTCTGCGATATTTTCTGCCACAGGTGAACCGTCTTTACGGAGTTCATCAATAACACGGAGCAATCCACGCTGCTTACTTTGGGTGACAGAACGGATTGCACGCCTTAATACAGGGAACTTCTCACCATCACGGGAGGAAATGCCTGTAAGGAATGTGAGTATGTCGATTGCCAGACTTTCAGCGTCCTTTGTTCGTTTCATAATCACATACGGGTCAAGAAGTCCTCTGTTCTTATCCTCACTGGTAAGGTTGACAATCTTGATTTCATTTGCAATGTCGGGTAAGGTTTCCTGCCAGTTGCCACGCTCTGATTTGGGGTCTACAATGACCGCTTTTCCTCCAAACAGCACCGCATAATAGATAATCAGATTGTTGCAGAATGACTTCCCACCGCCGAGCGAACCAAGAAAAGCAGCAGCAAGAGCATTTGTCACCGAACCTTTCACGCCCTGTGCCGCAAGACTAGGCTTTAAATAAACATTTTTTCCTGTATCAAGGTTGTAGCCGATATAAATACCGTCCGTCTCCCCAAGCTGTTGTGTCGCACCGAACCCAAGTCCGGCAAGAAAGTCAGAAGTGACATACTGGATATAATCATTGATATAACGCTTGCTTGATGGGATAAATTCCCCATGAAGTCCTAACATATCCCCGAATGGGCGAACCAGCTTCACATTCAAATCGTCGTAAAAATCTTTGACTTCATCACAGCGTCTTTTCAATTCGTCCAAAGAATCAGCCGCCACACGGATAACGTAAGAGAGCTTATACATAGATTCTTTTGATTGGTCGAGATTGGTTTCCAACTCATTCACCGAATCCAGAGCGTCTATGACGTTACTTCCTGTTTCGTTGTTGGATTCCCAAGCGTGGTTATCTAAATCTTTCAGCTCTTTCTTTTTGTTCCGAACCGTTGTCAGAGCTTTTTTATTTGTCACAATCTCCACATTCATAGAAGTAGAAACAGGGAATGTAAATTGCTGTTGCTGGTAGTAAAAGATTTCCGAAGATGGGAAGTCCAGCTCACCCACGATATTGTTAATCGTGAAGTAGGAGGCATACGTTGTCTGATCTTCACGCTCAATCTTTAAATATCTTTGATTTTCTTCTATCATGCAGCGTGTAGGTCGGATAAGGTCATATCGCTTCACCAGCGTTTCACGCTTTAATTTCTTGACTGGCAGCTCATAGGAATAGTCACTATAAGCAACGCCCGTATTCCCGTAGATGTGTTCCAAGAGATACCCGAAGTCGTTCTTATCCAGCCTGCGGAACTGAAAGCGGCGTGAGATTTTGCTTTCCAACAGCTTTTCCATCTTTAGAAAACGGTTGATTTCATCATTGCTCATGGAAACAAAGTCGCCCATCAGCTTGTGGTTGACTTCATAAATAAAATCCATAAAGGGCATAGCCGCTGATTTTCGCATACTCTTTAAATTGATTTCTTCTTCATTCACCAGCAGCTTGAAGCCAAGAAAAAAGCGGTAGTCAATCTGATTTTCCCCAATCATTTCAACCAACGCTTCGGTCTGTTCGTCTATCTTTCTACAGGCAATCTCTTTTAACCTGCCTGTGATTCCTTTTTTGGAACGCTCTTGCACTGCACGTAAACTGTCCTCCGTGGCAATCTGTAAGGCATGGATTTTTCCGTCACGGTTCTGCGCGATAAGCTGACGGAAATTGTCATGCACCAGATACTTTTCTTCTGGTGACAGGAACGAATAATTGTAAGGTGTCAGCTCATAGTAGGCAAAACACTCACCGTCATGGTTGAACACCAGATTGTTTTCAATATATTTAATCGGGAACATACATCACACTCCTAACTGTCGTAATAATGGGATTGAATTTCTCCTGTTTCAGTTTAATGGCTTTTCCAGCATAGGTCACTTTTGGTCGGAGTAAAAACGAGATACAGGATTTTAAGAATCCGAATGGTTTCTTTCCGTCAAAGGTCTTTTGTGACACAAACCATGTAAACGCCACGGGGATTCCAAAGTATTTGAGGAAAGCTCCGTCAATCATGGAAAGTGGCGGCAGTTCTCCAAAGAGAATCACCACGAACAGTGACAAGACAAACCAAGCCATTTGGCTGAATGTGAGAGGGAACGGGAGCTGGAAGTCGTTGATTGCGTAAATAACTTTTTCCACGCTCCATATGCTTGTATAGCTTTTGATTTTCTTCATTCTTCCGTATCATTCCTTTCTGTAATAGTTTTCTAAATGGAAACAGCAGCCTGTTTTCACAAGCTGCTGCATAAAAATACCAGTATCTTTCTACTGGCTGATATTTTGATATTCAGTTGTAATTGTTAGTACGGACATTCAAACACGCCATGATTGGTGACAACAAATCGCCCCTCCAAGCTGAGGTCGCGCCCGTATGCTTCATAGTCTATGTAGCTGCGGATTCTGTCTGGTATCTCACCAAGACTTTGACATTCATCTATGAAGTAATAGGCAACGTCTGTCATATCATCACAATCGGGATAATGGATAATATCATCTGCGTGTTCGCATAATTCCTCTATGCTGCTGAAACAGCAGAGAAGTTCTGATAATTCGTCCTGTATATCCTCCGGCAAATCCTCCACCATTTCACAAAGGCGGTTGACTTCCTCAATGGGTGTGTATTCGTCAATCTCAAAGGGCAGCTCATAATCATGGATTGCGTATTCTTCATATTCATCATTCAAGCCGATACGTTCAGCCATTTCATCATAATCAATGGGCGGCGTGAACCATGCACCCACAAGCTCACCCTCATTGTATTTACCGAGGTTGGCAATATAAACCTGCATTTCTTCGATACTACATCACCCCTTTACTGATAACGGAATACGCCGCTGGTTGTGAAAAGGTATCTGTCGTCCATTTCCAGCTCATTTCCGTAAGAGTGATAGTCGATATGTTTTAGAAGTTCGTGGGGAATCTCACCGAAAATGTATTCCTCACGGATAAGGTATTCTGCAAGTGCCGCACCGTCGCCCACATCATAGTAACGTATCTCGTCCTTATGGTCGATAAAATCCTCAAAACTATCAAACCATTTCTGCTGAATGGCTTTCATTTCATTGCCGATAGGCGTACCCTCTAATTCCAATACCATGCGGCAGTTGGCGTTGATTTCCCAGAGTGGCATATCGCTGTGAATATCAAAGGGCAGTTCGTAGTCTGCAATCTCTATCTGTTCCTCATGCTCAACGCCGAGCTTCTCTCTGACTTCTTCAAAATCCACAGGGCAGTTGAACCAATCGCCAGCGTATTCCTCGTCACCGTCACGGTAAGGTTTTGTATTATTTAAGAGATAGATTCTCATTTCCTGCAAGGCATATCACTTCCTTTCTTCCTTTCCAGTATTCCCATTATAACAGCATAATCTACACCGAACACATAATGAGAAAACTTTTCTAACTGTTCTTTTGGATACGTTGTCGGTGAAAGTCGTTTGATTTCTTCCCACACCGCACGTTTACGGTAGGGCAGGTCGGAAATATTTTTACAGCCGATACAATCTTTCATATCCTCAAAAATATCTGTTTTCATGTTGTCCTCCAATCTTTATTTTTGCACGAAAAAAGCAGCAAATCTCATTGGGATTTACTGCTTTTTACTATTATACTACAATAATACTTTCATTTAATTTGCACAATGGAGCAATACACAAACATACAGTCGCCGGGTCAATATCAAATTTAGACGCCACAATATTCAGATTAACCATAGAACAAGTCAAATACATATCATCATCTGAATTAGTAAGTTTTTCTTTTAGGAACTTCTCTCTTAACTTTTCTTCTTGAACAATAGCATTTCTTTGATTCAATGTTAGGGAATTGTATTCCTTTATGATCACAGTCCAATCCTGTAGGCTGTGAGATAAAAGATTATAAGCACGCATAGCTTGTAATAATTTGTTTTTCTTAATTCGAGCATATTTTATATGTGGCATTATAATTCCTCCCAAAATTTCTTTACACTTTGAAATGTCAGTTTTTTTTCTGCATTCAGTTGAGATAAAAGAAGCTTTATTCGTTCGCACTCCGAAGCATTGTAATAATAAAATATACATTTTTCTAATGCGGCATTATTGATTATTTCAAATAAATGATAATCATTATATGGTGACAATCCAAATATAGTAAGTTCACCAGTTATTTCTTGAAATTCTTTTATAGAATAATCTTCTTGAAAATGTAAATCCGGATTGGCAACCTTTAGTTTGATAGCCTGTCCTAAATTAACCGTTAGTTGATTATCTACATATTCCCAACTGTCAACATCTTTTCTGACAGATTCTATTGTTTGATATCCAGTTACCATTTTTTTAATAGCTTCATTTGCTAGTGCGTTTTGATTAATCTGGTACTTTTTATAATCTCCACAATATGTTGATAACGCTGTAGAATGTAAATATTGATATTCTGGTTCGTTCTTTATTCCCTCTAGCGGATTATCATTCAAGTGATTTCTGAACGAACTAGAATTATAGGTTTCACTTAGCCTGTCAAATTGACCGTGAATATGATATATCTTTTTACCTGTTACCGATTCTAAATTGCTATCGTAATTGGTAGTAAAGATATTATCAAAAGTTTTAAGAAAAACAGCTAATTTATCATCATATTGTTGATATAACAAATTCAAATTTCCATGATTATATATGGAATGAAAATAAGCCATTTTAAGTGCTTCACGAATTGTAAACTGTTCTGGATTATGAATTCCTATTTTATGGCAAAGTAAATCATGTATTAGGTAGTAATCTTCAAATCCAATATCCGCAATTCGCAAAGACTTTTTCTTATCATTATATCTGTCCTTAAAATCTTTTAGGCCATCACGTTCAGCGGTACAAGTAGTATATCTGTCAAACTCTCCATCTATTGCTTCTCTAGCGGCTAAAAACAATTTACCCATATAACTTTTTAGTAACATTGGGTCATCAACTATGTAATCACAAGGGTAATCTTCACTATCTAAATCCGTCAACATTCTCAATACAATATTTTTTGTAGTATAATTCGTATTATCATATTGAATATTAATACCGTTCCCAACTAAAATATTTTTCATAAGTAATCCTTTCCGCTAATTCTAATTTATATAAATTATAGCATTGTAATCAGATTAACGGAAGAATTTCATCTTTTACGCCCCAATAATCTTATTAAATAATTGTAACAGTACGTCTTTTACGCCAGTGGCATTGAATACCAAGCCGACGGCGATTAAGGCAATCACCAAGAATCCGATAAGTTTGGAAAACTCACGCTTGAAGCCGAGATACACTCCGATAACCGCGATTGCCATAAGCACAAGTGACTGCGCATTACTTAAAAACCAGTTGTATAAGTTCTGTCCGAAATTCATTATTTCTTTCTCCTTTCCATCATTTCAATTTCTCTGTCTGCGGCTTTACCAGCCTGCATAAGACACATCGTAACTACTCCAAAACCTGCCCCAAGTGAGAACAGGAAGAAGTCAAATAATAAATGCTTCATGTTATCATTCCTCCGTTTCTGTAAGCATTTCTTCTGTGGAAGTTGTCTGTTGTTCAATGAGTTTCCTGTGACGTTCGGTGAGCTTCGCATGGTCTAAAATATCTTTGAGATACGTCGTACCGTTGGTACTGTCTATCTGCTGCAAGACTTTCCATGTAGGAGCTACCTGTCTACTTATCCAGTTCAGCGTCCTTGTGAGCGTGTACGGTTCTGGTCTGGTCGTCAGTTTCAAACGCCCACGATCAGAACCGATAAAGCACGCCCATTTCTCATTGGTTTTCCATTCGCTGCGCCGCTTCTCCACCTCCTTGTCAGCGAACCTCATATAGCGGTTAATGATGTCAAAAGCGGTACGTTCTGCGTCATAATAGGTCAGCAGGTCACGCACCGCATAATAGGCTCGCTCATTTTTCAGCCGGATTTCAAAGCGGTTCTTGATTTTCGTATCTTCAATCGGAATATCGTATTTGACATACTGTTCATAGTCCTTTTCGTAGATACAGAAATAAACCTCCGATTTGAGCGAACCGATATACAATGTATTTCCCATACCGTATCTGTCCTGTTCATTGCTTCTTACCAGCTCACCGCTGCGATAGCTCTTGAAGCTGCGGAATACGGAAATACATTCTTCATGGTTGCATTTCTCTGTCAGCTCTGGAATATCCAAGATTCCTGCCATATCATTGATAGCAAGGTCAAGACGCTTCATCACACCTCCCTCTATCAGAGCGTCCATGAGAAAGTCATACCAGCTCCTATGCTGTGCCAGCAGATAGCTTTCCATCTGGCGACAGCCTTTCCCCTTTAGTTCTAACAATGTGCCTTTTTCCTTATCGGGCGAAGTCAGCACGAACACATCACCCAAAACATAATGTTCCGCATAGGAGTAGAACCCGTAATCCTCATGTATCATCACATCAAGCCGAAGTTTGAGAATATCCTCAACAACGTGCCGAACGTCCTGTGTGGGGAATCGGATTCTGATGTAATCAAAAACCATTTCCAGCGGATTTTTTGGATTCAGCTTTTCCAGAGCGTCCGTGAATTTCCCCTTGATTTCTTCCGTCAAGGCTACTTTTCCAGATTCAAGCCTGCTGACATACTCACGACTAACACCAGCCATGACCGCAAGACGATTCTGGGAAATGCCGTACTGTGTCCGCTTTTCTTTCCAATCATTTATCCAGTCGATATCATTCAGTGAAAATCCCTCCCATCGAAAAAGGAATGTGACAGTTACCGATTTTGTCACACTCCCTTGAATGTTTGAAAAGTCCTCATATTTTAAGGATTTTCCGATATTAAATTGACTGTTTCCAGTTGATTTGTGCCCCCCTGTTAGATACCGGGGGCGAATGGTTGGTGTGGCTTACGCCACCCCAACACAGGCTAGTCCGTACCTGCGGCTTTCGCTTCGCACGCCGCCTGTCCGTTCTGCCTGTTTTGTGACAATCTCCCTATCTCTTTTAGAAAATCGTGTCCTTTTGGTACATGGGGAGTGTAAAATTCAGATATGACGCTATTTCCTGTATCAACGTAGCCACGTCCTTTGATCTGTTTCAGAAAAAAGTCCTTATCTACTTCTCCGAACATCATACTGTAACCAAGCTCCGACATACGCCCTAGTGCCACACGGAAATTGAACTGGTCACGGATTCCATCACCGAGATATTTTGCGTCTGGTCGCTGACAGGCAAGAATCAGAAAATATCCTGCCTGTCGTCCGAGCATGACTATCTGTTTCAATTTGTTAAGGACAGCGGCATTTTCTTTGGTCGTCAGCATTTCCATAAACGCCACATATTCATCAAAGATGAGGAAGTGGGGTGATAGTCCTAAATAGGCGTAGTTTTCGCCCGCCTTGTAGTTATCCATCAACTTCATAGCTTCACTTCTTGCCATCATGCCGTCATAAAACCTGTCAATACAGGAAGTTATATCTTCTTTTTTGTAGTAAACTTCGGGCATGACAACGGATAAATCCGCAAGGTCGGCGTTCTTTGGGTCTAACACATACATGACCGCATTGCAGCGGAGCAAAGCTTCAATGATAGTAAGAATGAAATAGGTCTTTCCTCCACCTGTACCGCCAGCAATCAGCATATGGGGGAGCTTGTCATACTCCCACCAGACATTTTTCATCAGACGTAGTTTACCATTTTTAGCCTGTACTTCATTGATAGTGATTCTATTAGCGATAGTGTCATAAAGTAATACATACTCCACATAAGAATCATGCAGCTCTTTTGATACCAGCTCACAGTACAAACCTGTTTCCAGTTTCTTTTCCAAGTGCAGGAGCTGGTCTTGATATTTCCCCAGAGTAATTTCTGTACGGATATACAATAGTCCATTATCCATATGGTAATACAGTTTGGGAAAATAGGTTATTTTCTCTTTCTTACTGGTTACTGGTAAATCCTTAAAAAATCCGCTGTCCTGTGTGGATTCTGATTCATACCAGCCATTTTCAAGTATCATCTTTGCCAGCTTTTGACGGTGAAAGAGCTGCTTTACCTTGTCATACTGGAATCTGCGGTATAAAAGTACAGCCAGTCCACAGACTAAAGCCGCCATAACAATAGTAACTATCATATATGGTGTAACCGTAAAATGGACGCTGCCATCTTGAAAAAGGCTGACCGATTTCCAGTCTGTTGTAATGATTGTCTTTAGGTTCAACAACATAACCACCGTAAAAAACAGCATGAGCAGCGAACCAGCCGAGAAACGAAAAACCAGTGATTTGTCGCTGGCTCTGATTCGATTCCCATGTTTATTGAATTGTGGCATAGAAAAGCCTACTTTCCATGAAAAAAAGCAGCAAACCTTGTAGATTTACTGCTTGCATTCATATTATTTTATTAAGTTTAAAACAGTTTATTAAAATCAATGTTATAACCAGCCGCTTTCAGTTCTTTAGCAATTTCAATCTTCCAAGCGCCACTTTCATCATAGGAAACATATACTACACCTGAAATGTCGTTTGGTTTTTCAACATCATTTTTTACAAGGGCACAAACATTTTTTCTTTGTAACTTTCCTATAAGATACCCATGTTCAAAGACAACATTTTGACGTGCTCTATACTTTAATTCCGCTCCATCGTTAGCTAATCCTCCTTTGTCACACGGAGTATACAATACTATACCGAAACCAACATTTGAATATCGCTCAATTTTTTCAATAATTGTTTCACCCTCACTAGCCTGCTCATGAAGTATTATAGGTGTTAGTTTTAATTTTTCTAAAAATCGTGCAACTTCATTTTTTAAGCCATTATCATGCCCATGAACAATAAATATTTTATCACCGCTGATTGCTGGATTAGCTTGACTAATTGAAGGATTGGACAAATATTTTTCATATTCTTCACGATTAGCTTGAATATCCTCATTAATCTCTTTAATGGTTTGCGTATTCTTTTTATGGTTTTCAGGGCTTATCACATATTGATTGCTACAAATATGTGATAAGTTATCCTTATACCAATCCTCAATAATATTACAGCAGTATTCTAAAATATCAATAGTCATGGTATCATTTTCCAAATTATTTTTTAAGGTTGTGCAAGGAACAGATACGATTGGTTCAGAAGTATAATCATCAATACTTTCAATAATGCTTAAGAGCTTTATTTTAAGAATACTATAGTTAATCACAATAATTACCTCTTTTCTTTTGATATAAAATAATTATACCTCATGTAACATCATATGGGAACAACTAAAATTACTTGTTTTTGCTTTGAGAACCGTTTAAAGTAATTACTTTATTCTTCAAAACAATATCATCTGCCTTGATGTACCAGTCAACGTCTGCACCTTGAAATGTAGCGGTTGCCACCGTATCAGCTACAGGGTTGATGATTTCCACCTCTGCATTGTAATCAAATTGCTTTAATGGAACAGAAGCAGGAATACTCACCTGTATCATGCGTCCTTGTTCCTTACATTTTAAGTCGTAAGTACGTTCTTTGATTTCTTCAGAAACCGTACCGTCCTCATTCTGCATATGTACCTCACGACGCAACGCCGAGAACTTCAATACTCCGAATGTCTTTTCATTATCAATAATGATTCCGTTTGCTAATCTCATAATGTTTCTACCTCCTTATGCTTTCACCATATCGTCTGCTGACAGGATATAGTTTGTGAATCCTCTTGTACCGATTTTGTAACCCTCTGCGGTGATTTTGGGATTGATAAGTTTCACTTTTTCTTCTGATTCAAAATTCTTCTCACCAGCAGAAGCAGGTAGCACCACGATAATATCATCTGCTCTCTGTACGTCTGAATAAAGGTTGAAGCTACGAGAAACTACCGTCATGCGTCCGTTGATCCTACGCTGTTCCACTTTATTCTCACCTGCAAATTCCAAATTTCCGAACGTCTTTTCCATGTTCGGGATAACGTGTTTTAATTCCATAAATCATTTACCTCTTTTCTTTCTATATTTTTAGTGTTTGATTGTATCATTCTGCTGTCGGGATAATATCTGTCTGCCTGTGGATAGTAAAGGGCGTTGCGTTGTGCTGCCGCACCCTTGACTATCCACATTCAGAAAGATAAATCGTAATCAAGCAGAAGTTAGATATAGTGTCAGCCACAGACTGACTTTTTTATGATGGCGGTGAACGGGGAGTTGCTTTCATAAGCCGATACCCCGTATTATTTAGACTTCTTTACTCTGCGGAATCTCTTATAACCTGCAAAGATAAAAGAAGCAGCAGAAATCCCCATCATAGCAAATAATGCGGCAAATGGTGTGTTATCACCAGTTTTAGGTGAATCACTTGTCTTTGTTGGTGTACTAGGCTCATCTGGTGTGGTAGGGGATTCTGGTTTTTCTTTAATCGTCACAGTCTGACCCTCATCTTTGATGTCCTTATGTTCCGCTACTTTGATAGGCTTGTCTGGGTTGGTTACGTCGTACAATTCTTCAAAAGTCACAAGCTCTTTACCAGCAAGCTCACTGGCATTGAACGTAAATTCAATCTGAACTTCCATCTTCGTGTCAGTAGCAGTAAAAATAAGGTCATTTTCCACACGCTTACCATTCACGATAAGCTCTGCATTTTCAGACTTCACCATTTCCCAACCTTTAAGGATATATTTCACACCTTTTTCCAAACCGTCTAAAGTGACTGTATCAACGATAGTAACATTTTTACCAGCTTCGATTGCCTTTTTCCCTGTCGCCTTATTGGTAGCGGTTGTGTGCATAGTGATGATACGTTCCGTAATCGTCACGGTCTGTCCGTCGTCCTTAATGTTCTTATGTTCCGCTACTTTGATAGGCTCATCTGGATTGGTAAGGTCATACAATTCCTCAAATGTTACAAGGTCTTTCCCACCAAGAGAAGAAGCATTGAATGTATAGGAAACCTCCACTTCCATTTCTGATTTTTTTGCAGTGAATGTGTAATCACTTTCTACAGGCTTACCGTCAATCAAAAGCTGTGCATTTTCAGACTTTACCATCTGCCAGCCTTTTAACTGATACTTTGTGCCTTTCTTCAAACCATCTAAAGTAACGGTATCAACGATAGTCACGCTTTTACCAGCAACGATGGATTTTTCACCTGTTGTCTTATCTGTAGCTGTAGTATGGATAGTGATTTCTGGTTCATAATCGTCTGTAAGTGTACCTAAATCAACGACCACCTTATTTCTTGACACTACCACGTCAAAGACAGGAATCAATGTCATTCCTTTGTTTGAATCACAGCGTAATTCTTCAATTTCGTAAGTGTCATAAAGCAAAGCACCTTTACTGTCGTCTGGTATAGAAGTTCCGAACCAGATACCATCCTCACTGATTTTGCCAGCATTGGTATTCTGTTTATGTGATACCCATTCAGAGGAAGTGGAGAACTGACCGTTTGCGTCCGTCACAATGGTATGGCTCTCACCAGTCGTCTTGCTTGTGATCCTAAATGGAACATTCGCAAGTCGCTTGTGCGTACTATCACCAATTTTTACACCCTCAATATCTCCACGCTTAATCTGATTGTAGATAGAGAGTGTTTCGTCAGTTAAATCAATAATTTTTCCATTCTCTGTGATTTCAAATTCAATCGGTTTTGCACCGTCCGTCAAATATCCCTCTGGAGCTTTGCTTTCCTTGATACGATACTTTCCGTATGGTAAAGTATCATCGGAAGTTGTAGCGATACCGTCAATACCTGTATGGATTGTCTTGACGACTTCATTTTTATTGTATAGTTTGCCATCTACCAAGACAGCATTATCATTTAAGGAAATGATTTCAAAGGCGGTATCCTTCAAGGTCGCACCGCCCTGTGCTTTCGTATCTTTTGTTTCAAGGTCACGTTTCTGGATTTTGACACCTCCACGAATCACCTTGTCCGATACAGAATACTGGTTGCTGCCGCTTAACGCTGCAAGCTCACCATTTTCTGTAATCTGTGCCACATACATACCTTTTATCTGTTCGGAACTTCCAGCAGCCTGCATATATGCACCCTCTAACAAGTAACCGTTTGGAGCAGACTTTTCTTCCACGGTAATTGTTCCAAGAGGTAAGCAGATAGTACCGTTTTGAGTATAGAAGTTATCACCAGACACTTTATAGGAATCGGCTAAACGTGTAATATAATGGACTTCATTCTTGCTGTCCTTTTCAGCGATTGTCTTTGTTGTCCATGTGCGTGTCGGCTCTGATGGGAGATTGTCTTTCGTATAATATCCGTCATAATATTTCCAGACAAACTCCGCACCCTCTAAAGAAGCATTACCCTGTGGCGTTGCTTTGGAAGTTTCCATATCAATCTTGAAAAGTTCTAACAAAATATCCGTCACCTTTGGCGTATCACTCACCTTTAAGACAGAGATTTCACCAGCCTTAACAGTAAGAGTGTAGACGTTCTTATCTAGCTGGAATCCCTTTGGAGCTTTGGTTTCTTTTACATAGTATGTAGCTGCTCGGAGTTCTACAGTATCAGTGTTCCCGTTTCCATCTGTCGTAAGTGTGGTAACAGGCTTCGTGCAGCCTTTATCAGAATAGACACCATAAGTCGCACCAGAAAGAGAATAGCAGTCATTACCGTTTGTAACCGTGGTATTACTGGAAGATTTCTGAATCTTGCCATTCCCGACAGTCAGCTTCGCCCAGAACTGCCCTAAGTCCTGCCCATCGCCAGTGTAGATATAACCGCCGCAATCGTAGCGGTCTTTGTTTTCTTTGGCGAAAGTCTTTGCATTTTCATAGACTTCTGACTGGATTCTCTCTGACACTTCATCATAGGCAGCTCGTACATTGTTATAACCCCAACCCAAGTGAACGCTCAATCTACGCCAGACAACGCACTGTTCCAACAGATAAACCTGTTTACTGGAAAGACTGTGTTTTTCTGCATACTGTTCGACGTATTCCAGATTCAACGCCACATCTGATATTTGGTCGCTGCTCATTCTGTCTTTAGCGTCAATACGATTTTTATATCCTGGCTGAAAGTCCGTGTTAATATCTACACAATAGGCAATCTGACCGTCAGCGGTCATTATGCTTTCTTCAAAGCTCTTAATTTCTGTACCGCCATTGTCAACCTTGACGATAGTTCCTGCTTTCCCGTCCCTAGTGGTGTAGACGGAATCCGCAGCATGAACCTGTGTGACAGGTAGGGCGGTAAATACGGTTGCAAGGGTGAGTACACCTGTAAGCAATCGCTTCATAATCTTTTTCATAATGTTTGATTCTCCTTTCGATTTTGGGCAAAAAAATAGACGCTCATTTCTGAACGTCTGTAAAATTTGTTTTCTATATCAATTTATAAATATATATCGCATTGAGGCAATTAACTTATTTCGAGTAGTAAATTAGTAGTACAAATATTTGGAATACCGCACAAACACAAGTAAAATCACACTTTTCAGAGGTCGAGTAAAATGTTGCCGTGGCAAATGAAAAGGACTTTAATCTTCTTTTTCATATCTTTTTATAACCTTTCAAAATGTTGATTTTACTGGATTCGCGAGTTTTTCTTATTTCTCCTCATAACCCATTTCTTTTCTCATTTGTACACCTTTTTTCCCATATCTTCCCTCATTTTTTCGGGCAAAAGGTGTACGAAAGGTGTACAAATCGAGGTGTATTTTACTGATTCACCGCTCTCATTTTCTCTAGTTCCTTACGTGCATCATCCAGTCCCATATGAGTATAAACATTCAATGTAACAGCAATGTCTGAATGTCCCATCAGATACTGAAGAGCCTTCGGATTCATACCTTCTTTCGCCTTCTCACTGCAGAATGTGTGTCTGCAAACATGAGGTGTTATCTTAGGCATTAGAACCTTATGCGTTCGATTGTACTTGTTCACAGCATACTCGAAATACTTCTCCCAATGCAGTGCTACTCGTGGCATATCATTTTTGTCATAGAATAGAAAACCAGATGCTCCTTTGATTACTTTCTCAACCTTTGGTTTTCTACGATTCTGAATAATACGTCTGCAAATCGCTTCGATTTCATCATCCATCGGAAAATCTCTCTTACCACTGGAAGTCTTGGTTGTCTCAATATAGTACTCCATATCGCTGTGACGAACCAACTGCTTATTCACATGAATCACCTTATTTTTAAAGTCCAAATCCCTGGTTGTAAGTCCACAGAATTCTGAGATTCGAAGTCCTGTCGCAAACAGTAAGCAAAACGCATCGTAGTACTGCTTATAATGATTATCGGCTCTCACAAAAGCTAAAAAATTCTCCTTCTCTTCTGTGGTGATTGCCTCTCGTTTCTTGCTATCGTTTTGAATCACAGTACCCATCTCAAATCCAAAAGGATTTTTCATAATAAGGTCATCATCCACTGCCAACTGGAATGCCGGTCTAAGTACACCTCTGATGTTGTGAATCGAGCTGTAGCTCATCCCTTTTTCTCGTTGCAAATGGATTAGAAAAAGCTTTGCATCTGAAATCTTGATAGAATCAATTCTTCTAAGTGCAAACGGCTCTTTGGTTCTATGTCAAGATTTAGTACAAGTTAAAATGAGAAATTTTTCCCCATTTT
>OGMD01000578.1_pt1 | contig 15974 bp, 12 predicted proteins | sample 1573041 | NCBI WGS metagenome assembly OGMD01 (sample SAMEA2582007, study PRJEB24529) | metagenome | biome: Human gut stool | place: China | collected 2011 | reverse complement strand
GAAAAATAAATAAATTAGGTTAGTGTAATTTCATCATGTCATCATGACTTCGGTTTCTTGGCATGGTTCTACTAAGATAATGACATCGTACCAATGGTAGGATGTCATTATCATTTATATACATATCTTTCAGTGAATCAGAAACTTATTTTGCATCAACGATTTCTGGATATTCCGAACCAACCCGGTACAGGGAAATAGAATGGAGAACGTAGATACCCCGGATGAGACAGCTTGCCTTCATCCACTCGTTTCTGTAAACGGCGGAGTGCCGTAGCTTTTCGTAGTCCGCATAATGAGCAAAGTTGTTTCGTAGTAATACACGAGTTGTCTTTGAAAAACTCTGCTAATTTCCCATCTATTTCAATATCACTTAATTCCTGTGACCGGCGTGTCTCGCTTACTTTCTCAAAAGTTGTAATTTTCAACTCACGGAGCAAATCCTTTTCTGGTGTGAAAACAATTCCGCTGCAACGGATGTTTTCGGCACGCATCTCTTTGGGCGAACGTACTTCGGGAGATTCAGCTTTGATTCGGAACGATCCGACTCCGTCAATGTGAATACTGTTTCCGTTAGATAGTTCTTGTTTGAAAACATTGGCAAATTCAATAAAAGAGCCTATTACGTCGCTTTGTCTTAAACTACTTCTGGATTCAATCCTCTCGGCAATATCCTCTAGTGTAATGGTATCCCGTACGACCAGCCGGGCGTGATATCTCGTTTTATTGGAATCTTTGGGTTGAGGAGTCAGGAAGAAATCATAAAGTGCATTCATTGCTTTAGTTGTTTTGTGCGTACCAGTTAGCGGATTTACGCAGTTGTTTTATCTATTTTGTGCCTGTCTATTGATTGGCTCACATTATGTGCGACAGCTAACTCACATTGTATGCAATAACTGTTGCACATAATGTGCGATAGCTGTTCCACAATTGGTGCTACACCTAGTATGATGCGTCAAAAGTACTAATAATTCTAATTAAAAACAATACTTCTACGGCTTATTTCAGTTAGTTCAATTTTAGTTTAAAAATGAATCTACTTATTTGCAAATCGGATATTCTGCTATATATATTTGCGACTCATAATAACTATAAAAATAACAAGTATGAAAACAATGGTTCAGGAAATAGTAGAGACAATAAAGCGATTGTTTATGCAAAAACAAACACAAGTGACGGTTGAGGCAGATCAACAGGAAGTAGGAATGATGTCGGATCAAATCCGAACTTTGGAGTTCAAAGAACCGAAAAAGGAGGTAAAAAAGGATTTAGTGGGAGAAAAGTCAGGGGAAGTGCACAAGGCGACTACTAATTGGAGCCAAACGATGACTTTGCAACTAGAGAAATATTTGGAAGATCATTTTATCTTTCGCTATAATAGTCTGACGGGTGCTACAGAATTTAAAGGGAAAGATAATGCGAGTAGTTTCCATGCTGTTAATGACCGCGAAATGAATGGTATTATTGTGGATGCCCGTTTAGAGGGAATTCCTTGCTGGCGAAGCGACATCCCTACTTTGATTCTGTCAAGCAAGGTTGAAGCGTATAATCCTTTTCATCTCTATGTGGACGAATTGCCATCGTGGGATGGGGTCGATCGGGTAACTGCTTTATTGTTACGAGTTTCAGATAATGAACTTTGGTTAAAGGGCGGACGCTGCTGGTTGCGGGCAATGTTATCACAATGGAGTGGGGAAGAGCGACTGCACGCCAATGTGCTTACTCCTGTATTGATAAGTGGAAAGCAGGGATTGAGTAAAAGTACCTTTTGCCGATTGTTAATGCCGGACTCTCTCCGTTGTTATTTTCTTGATAATTTGAATCTGGCAGCCAGCACTTCGCCTGAAAAGAAACTTGTAAAGAACGGATTGATAAATCTGGATGAATTTGATAAAATCAAAGAGAGTCAGCAGGCCACTTTAAAGAATCTTTTGCAAATGGTGAATGTACCTGTTTATCATGGCAAACGGTTGGGGTGGGAGAATGAGCCTCGTCTCGCTTCTTTTATTGCCACCACAAATTCTTATCAGATATTGACTGATCCTACAGGAAGTCGCCGCTTTCTGTGTGTCGAAGTGCTGAAGCCTATTTCGGAGCATCCTTTGGAACATAAACAGATTTATGCGCAACTGAAGGCTGAACTTGAATCCGGCGAACCGGATTATTTGAACCGGGAAGAGGAAAAGCTATTGCAAAAGTTTAATAAAGCATATTATCGTCAGTCTCCGTTGGAAGATGTGTTTTATAGTTGTTTTCGTCGTCCGCAGGAGTCGGAAAAAGGAATCTGGCTGACAGCTGCGGAAATATATAAAGTCCTGCATCGGTTTAATTCTGCTGCGCTACGAGATATGTCCGCACGTCAATTAAGTTTACGACTTTCTGCGATGGGATTCTTTGCAAAACATTCTACTTGTGGAAATCGATATTATGTGTTGAATCTTTTGGCTGCGTAAAAAAGTAGTGGCATTGTACTAGGTTATTTTTCAGGTGGTTATATTCAAAAGTGATTTGCTGATAGAAATGATTGCGACGAAGGCTAAGTTCTAATTTTCAATCTCACAAAAGTTAACCTGCTTAACGGCATACTCTAATCTTACAAGAAGTGTTCGATGTGCGAGTCTTAATAAGGGTTCGTGCTTGAAACACTTCTTTCCCTTCTTTTGTTGGGATATTGTTGTTTTTCTTTGTAAATTCTTTCGAAACTACAAGAAAATAGGCTATTTTTGCATAGTAGGGTTGTTCAATGTCATCACCGATTATTCAGAACCATCATCACGTCTTGGCAGATGCAGAAGCCTGTGTGTGGATAGCAAGAGAAATATTGTAACGATGTTAAACTTCTTCTAATTTGAATATTATGAATACATTACAGAATAATTTGGTCAATTGGGCCAACAGAAGTGTTAAAAGGTATATTGATTTAATGAACAATGAAAATGACTACGCATTCTACACCCAGTCTGATTTAACAAAACTATTCAGTATTGGTGCTGGGAATGTGGATGTAATGATTTTAGGTATCAATCCAGGTTCCGGTGGTAGTTATACCGCTCAGAAGCAAAATCCAGGATGGCATCTAAATGGGAGCGATATGACAGGAGACAAATTCCTTAAAGGAAATTATTGCACGGGAAAAGAAGGGAATGCAGCATGGGACAGCAGAAAACAATGGTTATATTGGAAGCGCCTGTCACGTTTCTTCGCTAGATGCAAGAGCAATCCATTGTATGATGAAACAAGATTTGTGCTGACTAATATGTGCTATTTCAACACGCCCAAAGCAAATCAAGTGTCGTTAAATCTTCTTGATAAAACAAAGGAGGCTACGATTGAACTAATAGACATTGTAAAACCGAAAAGGCTGGTATTCCTAAGCGGGAAGAATGCCTTGCAACGTCTTAAATTGCTAAAGGATTTCACACACTTGCATTGTAATGTATATGTCGGCACGTATCGCAGTATTCCATGCCTTGGAATTCCACATCCATCCGCCTATCTTTCACAAATGGAACGTACATACATATCCGACATTATGGCCTTTTTTATGAATAATGGCTCTGATATAGAAACCCTTAGCCAAATTGAGCAACCGATATTGGTAACAAAAGGAGTTCGTGTAGAGAAGAATATGCGTATAGCAGACGCGCAACAGGTACTGCAATCGTTTACACCAGAAGAATGGAATTGTGAAACAGGAAGTAAAGGTGCAGGTTTACGTAAAGATAGAGACTATCTCTCTTTTTGCAATGATGCTTTCGAATTATATTCGGCAGAAACTGTTCAAGAGCATATCCAACTGTTCATAAAAGACACGCGGTTGATTGAACGGATAGCGGATTCTGATATAGATGCTTCCGTTGATGAAAACGACATCAGAGGTTTTAAACTGTTTTGGCCATTTAGAATTGACTTATATAATGAAGGATATACGACAATTGTAAGAAACACTGTGTCTGAATTGATCAAGTTGCATAGGGTGTTTGAATATTAATATCCATACAATATAGAGAATTGAGAAATTATGAGAATCAAAACTTGGGTAAATAACAAGGTCAAGAGTTATGTGACCGAAAAATGGCCTGAAAAGGATATTCGATGCAACTATACTAACGATTCTTCTCACACGAGAGATGAGAACCGCTGGATTCAAGTTTCAACTCCAATCAATGATAGCTATATTCATTATGAGATAATCAATGACCATATAGAATTGCATTTCGAATATTCCGACTCGAAAGACATGGGAATTACCGCATATGCAGGACTTGTCGATTATCTTGAAAAAGTAACAGAGACAGACAATCATTACGAATGGACAGATTCTCTCGGAGGAGACTCTGTTGCTTGTATTTATAAGGAAAGGATTATTGATTGGGAAGACATGTTGGAAAAGCTGACAGTTGTCATAACATACTTTGACCATTTAATCAATGAGTATGTAAACAGAAGTCTACTGACAGTCGGTATGTTAACAATAGATGTAGACCGTAATATCCCGTTACCTGAACAGTCTGTTGACTTGACGACACTTAAACTGGAAGAGGTATTCAAAAGAAACCTTGCCATTCCAGATTATCAACGTATCTACTGCTGGGATGAAAAGAATGTAAAATGTCTTTTGAATGACCTGTTGCTTCATTCTGAACAACAGAATGTGTCCGATACCCCATATCGTTTAGGAACTATCATACTACATTGTCATCATAATCTATATGATATTATTGATGGACAGCAAAGACTTTATCTTTGATACTGGATGAACTTGGAATGGAGACATGTTTGATGAATCAAGAATTTGATTCCAGTGTGGCTAGAGAATACATCAGTTACAACAAATATCTTGTTGAAAATTTTATCAGAAAACATATTGTAGATAAAAAAGGATTCGTTAATAATCTGTTGAATAACATCGAACTAAGCGTTCTAACTCTAAATAATGCTTCTATTGACCTTGCATATACTTTTTTCTCAAACGAAAACTCGCGAGGTGTTACATTGACTGACTATGATTTACTGAAAGCACATCACTTGCGTTTCATACCCGAATCATGCGAACAGCAATCACGAAAGGCGGCAGAAACATGGAATCAGATGGTTAAGAACGGAAAAAGTAAGGTTACAGAGTATGATCCTATTCCTGACTATGACAGAACACTTGATACATACCTTTTCAATCTTAGACAATGGATGAGAATGGAACATAAGAAAACAAAAGACAATGATCGTCATGTAAAGAACGAATACGAAGCAGCTCCGATAATGCCAGAGCTTCCACCTTTTGGAGAGCAATTCTTCTTTAATGAACCGATTCAAGGAGGTACACATTTCTTCTCGTTTGTGGAGATTCATCTAGCTAAATATCGACAATTCACAAAGACTTCATCGTACCGCAGCATCCATAACAAGCTAACAGGAAAAGGTAGTGTGCAATGGTATCGTAATGCCATTGAAACATTATTGTTCGGTTATTTTGAAAAATTCGGCGAACATTGTCTTGCTGATGCTTCTATGCTCATTATGAGAGTGTTGTTACAAAACCGATACGACACATCTCGAGCACAAAAGGACTCCATCTATAAATTCATTTCAGAACTAGGAGTTATCCTGATGATAAATCAGGCAACATCACCCACATTCTTTCTCGCAGAATTATTCAATGTTATACGAGATTATCCAATAAAATATCTTCAAGATATGTCACCCATTCAAAAATCCATGCGTAGGGCTGTGATTGAGATTAAAAATGAACTGAATGATGATATTTACGTAGAATCTATCAAGAATATAAAATTATGAAATATACGCCAAATATTATAGTAAATGAGGATATTGCTTTCACTATTCCTCTCTATCAAAGACTTTTTGAATGGAACACTGATAATGTAAAACAATTATTAGATGATCTTAACAGCGCATTTGAAAAATACGAGTCTGCCAAGAATAATTCTGATAATGATTATTATATTGGTATGCTCACATCCACCACTACTGGGAATAATGAGAAAAAACTATTTCTTGTTGATGGACAACAACGATTTACTGTAATAACTCTGATTGCATGCGTCATGCAACACTATACGCATGACTCATGGAGCCATTTCCTTTTGACTCATTATGGCAAACCACGCTTGTCTTTTGTATCCCGAAGGTCTGACGATATGTATCTAATGAAACTGATACAAAAAGACTTCGAATATGATGGAGAGTTGGTCAATTACAATATGAAAGAAGCCATTAAGACTATCAGGGAATATATGGAAAAATTCGCAAAAGATAAGGCTGCCTTTGCAAACTATATCTTTGAATATTTGTCCTTCTTCGTTTCTGAACTTCCTAATAACTATAGTGCACAAGACCTTAACAAGTACTTTGAAAGAATGAATAGTTCCGGAAAGAACCTGGAACATCACGAAATATTGAAGGTAAAGATTCTTAGCAAAATTGGCGGAAACGTTTCATTATATATGCAGTTATGGAATAAGATAGCAGATGTTGATACTGTGTTACTTCGTAAGAGAGAGTATGAAAATGAAACGGACTACAATGAAAGAAAAAACAAGGTACTAAGATCGCATCTTGAAGATATTGAGGCAATACCAGGTTTGGTGAATAGCTTAAAGAATGAAGATAATAGTGGTAATAACAAAATCAAGCAGATTAAAAAACGTGAGAAGAAACCTCAGGACACAAATAACAATCATTTCAATGGTTCAAGGAGTGTTCTGAGATTTCCACAACTACTCCTTCAAACACTCTATTTTTATCTCAAACAAAAACAAGATAAAGACTTTTCTCCAAGACTGGATGACTTTTTCAATCAGAACAAGTTGCTTGAAACATTCCAAAAATATCTTCCTTATGAAGGAGGCAATGTGGATAATGCCAAGCTCAAAGAGTACTTTGAACTCCTTCTACATTGTAGGGTTGCCATGGACGTGTGCTTCGTAAGGTCATTGGAATATGGTTATTCGCTTGACATGAATCTTCCTGAGGACAATAAAGATGTTAAGGAATTGTTGATGTTCGAATCATTCTTGTATGTGTCATCAACTAATGTAACTAACTACAGGTGGTTTGGTTGGCTAATGAATTTTGTTTTGAGTATGAGTAAGGACTCTGTTCCTAGTCCAAACGATCTGTTTAATGAGTTAAAATCTAAATGCGATGCCTTGAACAAATTACCTCAGTATTGCAAGCTGATCTTTGGAGAAGATATTAGATATTGGTTTTGGCGACTGGATTTCTATATCTGGCAGCATAGAAAGGAGTTGTTTTCTAATGAGGAAGATTCTATATACCTCAACATTGTTGAAAATTATGTGTTTATAAGGAACCGAAGTATAGAGCATATAGCTCCGCAATATCCTAAAATAGAGTCTAAATTGCAATGGTACGAAAATGACAATGATCATGAATTATTGAATTGTTTTGGTAATCTTGTTATGATTTCACAAGGCCTAAACTCTGCTTTGAGCAATTCCTCGTTTGAAGAGAAAAAAGCACATGTAGAATCTTATTTCAACAGTGTTAATGGAACCATTGAGAGCCTTAAACTATTGATGGTCTATAGAGATTACTCAAACAAGTGGGATAAAGAATGTATTCCTGTTCATGGCTCAAAAATGTACTCTTTCTTGGAAAGTGAAATAGAAAAAAATGATATAGGCAAGGAGGAAATTGAAAATGCCAAGAGATAAAATCATCTTCCTGGATTTCGATGGTGTACTGAATATAGAGCACTATCAAAACCTGCTTCACAATCAAGGTAAGGCGTGGCAGGATGAGAGATGCCACTTATGCCGACATCGTGATTGAATCGTCGTGGAAATACCTTGGACTATCTCCATCCTAAATGGATGAAAAGCCTGTCTTCTTTGAAAAAACAATCACTTTCTTGTAGCCTGTGCCTTTATTTGGCATGGGCTGCGGTTTATTTTGCACCATAAATTCAATAAAAACGAGAAATTATGGCAAAAATTAAAAATCAAGACTGCTGGAGCCACAAGAATGATTATCCCATTGAGGAAGTATGGAATACGTATGAGATGTTGGCACGTGACATTACGCCGAGATTACAGGCATTCAAGGCTATCAACAAGCATGGCTGTCCCGCAGAGATGAAGGACATGAGGCAGTGGAACATCACGATTCAAAAGATGATAGACGCTTTTGAACTGATGAAATATAAATCCTCCAGTATATTTACGGATGAGGATGAGAAAACCATAGCAGAAGGTATTTGAATATGTTGCGAAATGGATAAATCAAACGAAACTCTATTAATACCACATTAACTACTTAGGATATTATTCATGGCAGTTAATGTGGTACAAGATTTTATATGTATTTTGTTGAATTTAGTATCTCATAATCAGCCCTATATAGTTCACGGATCTCATTAATATATTCTTCGTTATCTAGCTTAAAGTCAACATGTGTTGAGTTTTTGAGTCCATATTGTATAGGAACATTGTATTTCTGTAGAAATGTATCCAGTTTTTTTATTGGTACAATAAAGTCAACATCGTCTGGGGAGTAAAAATCAGATTGTCTACGTATATGTTCGTCTTGGAGAATAACACCCTTTTTGTCTAATTCAAATCTGACGAACATCATAAAATGATCAAAAGTAGGTTCTCTATATAAGTCTAAGAAATGGAAATAATGTCGATACTGTTTTTCTAAACAAAAATATTTGTAACATGATACTAGGCGTTCTACTGGATCTCTCCAAACGGCAAACTTAATAACTTCTTTGCCTCGCCCTTGTATGTAACTTTCATAAGGAGACAAAAAGCCGCTTTGTGGACAACCTCCAATCCACTTATGTGTTCTGTCTTCATCATGCATGATATAACCAGTCTTACCATAAATAGCTAAACTTTGTAAATATGTAATCGCATTTTTTGAGATGGCTACAAATGCTAAGTTGTAATTGTCTATCTCACAAAAATATTTCCCTAAGTAAGGGGTTGAATAATTAACAGAAGAAAGTTTCATAACTTTATATTTTAGATATTATGTGTAAATATTTACTTGCTAATATTAGAAAATAGATCTTTTAATTCGATTTGTTGGATAAAATCATATAGTGTTGTTTTTCTTAAAGTACAGAAACTGCTCCAAACATTTTGTATTGCATTATAATATTTCTGCATAGCGCTATATTGTTCCTGTTGTGCAGAAGCTAACTCATAAACAGAAACTTTTCCGGAACGGAATTTGTGACTTAAAAGGAGATATTGTTCTTGCGAGAGTTTGTAGCTTTTTGTAGCTACAAACCATAAGTTTATATTATGATTGTAATTTTCTACTGTATTTTTGATATCATTATCAAAATCAGCTTCTGCTTGATCTATCTCTATGATACTACTTTGGTAATTATTATTGGCAATTCGTAATTTATTCCGATTGATTCCCCATTGAAAAACCGGAATTTGAATCCCAATTATAATTCCTTGCGTATAATCTGGTTTTCTGTAGGCATCTATGAAGCGATCAGCATATTGATTCAAACCATAGGTAATGTTAATATTGCCATTAAAACGATTATCTATTTTTGCAGTGAACAAGGTCTGTTCCGCTTTCAGTCTTTTCTTCTCTTGAGATAAAGCAAACGGGCTATTCTGACGGGCATAAAAGGATGCCAGTTTTTCATCTATTTGTAGAGGAAGATCAAAAGGTGGTTCTATAACTTCTATTTTATTGTCAATCCATTCCTTTTTATTGAGGAATATAGCAAGTTCTCTTAATGTTTTACGATAATTTTTTGTTGAATTTTCAAATGCATATTGATTGTTTAGCTGTTGTAATTCCATTTGGTGATATTCATATTCTGTAAAATGTCCATTATCAAGTAAAGCTTTGCTGACAATAAGAAGAGAATCTGAAATCAGAAAATTCTTATGTGATAAATCGGTTGCGAGTTTACTTGCAAACAGATTCATAAATAAATTTATTGCTTGTATTTGTACATCCGCTATTTCCGAACAATATTGTTTCATCGAATTATTATATTGTGCATACTGTATGCTCTGTTGCTTTTTGTAATTGTACAAGCCTCCAATAAAAGGCTGTGAATAATTGATGCTAAGAGGATTACTACCAAAGCGGTCTCTGTGATTTGAGAATTCGCGTAAATAATTTAATCGTGAACTGATGTTCAGTTCACCTCCTGTAATACCTATTTTTTGCCGAATTGCTATTTGTGTATTACTATTATTCGAGTAATCTTCTATATACGAATAGTTACCATCTGTAGAATTTTGCATCAATTTCTGTGACCTGTTAAAATTCACAGGATTTAATGAGAGGGCGATAGAAGGTAGAAACCCTCTTTTGTAATTTTTATATTCAAGTATTGTATTTTCATAAGATAATCTGATTTTTTGTGCAGACGGTGAGGACAGGCACCATTCATTCATAACCTGTTCCAGGGATATTTGGTGAGTTTGTCCATATAAGAATATAGGAGCAAACAATATCCATATTATTTTCCATTTATGGTTCATATCAATTACATTCAAAATAAAATAGTTTATATTATTATGATTGAGAGGAAACTAGTTTATAATATTCACCTTTTCTAGACATCAGATTTTCATGATTACCTATTTCTACTATTCTTCCCTGATGTAATACTATAATTTGGTCGGCATTTCGTATAGTACTCAATCTATGTGCCACAACAATGACTGTTCTATCTTTAAAAGCTGCATTTAGAGCTTCTACAATTTTTTTCTCATTGATAACATCTAATGAATTAGTAGCTTCATCTAAAAATAGAAAATCTGGTTCCCGGTATAGTGCACGAGCTATTAATAGTCGTTGTTTTTGCCCTCCGCTTATACCTCGACCTCTTTCTCCAATGACTGTTTCATATCCTTTGGGCATACCATTGATTTCTTTTGCTATTTGTGCCATTCTACAGACTTTATGTAGTCGCTCGTAGTCAATATGTTCGTCGTCTAGTACGATATTAGATAGGATAGTATCATTGAATAATTTTCCATCTTGCATGACTACTCCACACATGTTACGCCAAGTACGCAAATTGATACTCGATATGTTCATGTTGCCCATCTTTATTTCTCCATAAGTAGGTTTATAAAGTCTGACTAATAATTTGAGTAAGGTTGATTTACCACTGCCACTTCCTCCTACAATGGCTGTCACTTTGTTTTGAGGAATTGTCAGAGATATATTCTTTAATACTATTGGTGCATTGGCATTGTATTGAAAAGCAATATTGGAAAGTGTAATATTCCTATTTTCAGGTAAGATGGAAGTGCTTCCTACCGAAAGGAGTTCTTCTTCATCTTTGAGTTGCTTGATTTCATTCATACGCATAAAGCTTATTTTAGCATATTGCGCGGAAACAACGAAACTTATGAATTGTGTAAGCGGTCCATTTAGCATACCTATAATAAACTGGGTGGATATCATGACTCCAAATGTGATATCTCCTTTGATTACTGCACCTGCACAGAAGAATACTATTGCCATATTCTTTATATTTCCGATGAATTGTGCTCCTAATTTTTGTGTATTTGTGATGTTTAATACCCTTTTATTCACTCGGTATAATCTGGCTTGTATTTCTTCCCATTTCCATCTTCGGTATTTCTCATAATTATAAATTTTGATATCTTGTATAGCGGATACTGTTTCTACCCAATAGCTTTGATCTTGTGATACCAATTCAAAGTATTCCCAATCTAGTCTTTTTCTAATCCGGAGAAATAGTAATACCCAAGCTACATATAAAATAGATCCAGTTAGAAATATATAGAATATAATTGAATTATACACTAATAATATGATGCCAAATATGATAAATGTAAGAATTGAGAATATTAACGATAATGAATTATTCATGATAAAATTGCGAATGCGTTCATGATCTCTCGCTCTTTGTAAGATATCTCCTAATAGTTTATTTTCGAAAAAAGTAACTGGAAGTTTCATGAGTTTTATCAGATAATCAGATATTAAAGCAATATTGACTCGTGAGGTAATATGCATCAGCACCCAGTCACGAATGACATTAAATATTGTTATACTTAAGAGTATACTGATATTTCCAATTAAAACCATGTGTATAAAGTTTACATCTGATGACTTTATACCAACATCAATAACAGCTTTGGAAATAAATGGTAGTATTCCTTGTAATAAAGTGACTACCAACATAATAAAAAATATAGTAGCAAAACTGTTTTTATAAGGGATGAAGTAACGTAAAATACTAATAAAACTGTTCTTCTCTATTTCTTTCTCAACTTTACTTCTTTTGAAATCAACAGTAGGCTCTATGGCTAATAATACACCGAGCGTTTCTTCTTTTTTATACCATCCAGCTTTGAATTCTTCATGAGTATATTTTATGCGTCCTTTAGCAGGATCAGATACCCATATATATTTTTTGTCTGCATGATATATTACAATAAAGTGTGATTCCTTCCAAAAGAGAATAGCTGGAAAAGGTATCTGGTTGACGACATCTTCTAATGTACATTTAATAGCCAATGTACGTAATCCAATACTTTCTGCTCCAATACTTAAATCTGCTAATGAAACTCCTTGTTTGGTTATTCCACATTGGTCTCTAAGATATTGCAGCGAATAGAATCGTCCGAAATATTTAGCTATAATTTTCAGACAAGCCGGGCCACAGTCTTGTGAATCCATTTGATAGTCAACAGGAAATCTGTGTAGTATCATCGTATTATCGTTTTAAGTTTATTGTTCAGATTTTGCTTTTAAATTGTCAAAGAGTCTTTCTATGAGTCGTTTAGGTTTTGTAATTATTTCTACTGTTCCTTGTGACTCGAAGTCAAGATCTAAGGTTCTACCAAAATTCGTTTTTAGACCTTCTGGAAAAGATATAAGTACACGATAGACGTTTTCTTCATCCATAGCTCCGTTAGAGCTTTGTTTGATCTTATTGGCTAGGCGGGATATGGAACTAACTTGTCCTTTGATAAGTCCATATTCCATGTAAGGATAATTGTTGACTTTTACATTGGCTGTTTGTCCCACCTTTACTTTTCCAATGCCATATGAAGGCATTATAACTTCTCCTACAATCTCATTTTGATAAGGGAGAATGGAGAATAACTCTTGGTTATTCTGTACAAAATAATTTTCTCTCCAAAATCCTAAATATTCCATTTGTCCGTCTATGGGGCTTACCTGTAAATATCGTTTCTTCCACGTATATATCATGTTCTCTAGTTGGGATTTGCTAGCCGATAGATCTTCTTTCAATTTCTCCAGCTTTTCCTGTTCCTCTAACATATATTGTTGTATTTGTTGTTCATTTCTTTTAATTTGGGCTATATGTGATAGTTTGCTGTTATGCAGCTCCTTGTATGCGTTTTGCATATCGTAAAAACTACTTTGTTGACGGTTGTACTCTTGTTCACTGATGGCCTTTACTTCATATAGTGCGCTGTCTTTGCTTAATAGATCTGCTTCAATTTTTAATTTTTCAGCTTTTAAGAATAGTTCTTTGTCTAAGTTCCTTATAATATCAGTATTAATAATGTTTTGTTCCTGAAGACTATTACACATAATTTTGTAAATATCAGAGTGTAATGCCCGGTAGTATTGGGTATGGGTAATTATGAAAGAGTTGAATGAAGAACTGACTTCTCCCAATATTAATCCGGAGAAAATAGGAAAATCTTCAAGCTTCTTTTCATTATATATATTTAGAAGAGAGTCCACAATTAGAATATCTTGATAATTTGCTTCATTATCTATATAGGCTATAACTTCTCCTTCATTTACAGTAGTTTTATTTTCGTGTAACAAATGCAGTCTTCCAGAAGTATTGGCTATCAGTCTGATAGGAGCCAATTGGGCAGTAATAGATATTTGTCCATCTACAGTATCTGGATATTTGATGATAAATCCTAATATTAAAATGATTGTAATCAGCAAAGATGTTAATATAATGGCATAAGTTGCTCCCTTGGTGGGCATTCTGTCTATGATGGTTTGTACTTCTTCGCTGCGTTGTATGACTTCTTTGTTTTCTTTTTCTGTTTCTTGTGTTTCATCTTCCTACCTCCAAAAAGCATTACAGCTTACAAAATCTTAACCTTTCTTTACAATCGCCTTACGTATTATAGCAAAGACCGTTTTAAAAAGATAGAAAATTTATTTAAAACTTTATATCTGATTTTTGATTATCCCTATAAATATTACACTTTCAAGCATTTCGAAGTATAGAAAAACACTCATTTTACCACGAATATACCACGATTAAACGAGCCTTGATATGACGATAAAATAGCACTAAAAAGACACCATTGACACATTGAAGTGGTGTCTTTTATTAATAAGCAGTCAATCCTAAGACTAACTGCTTTTGCAAAATAAAGGTAATCACTATTTTGTTTGTTTCTTTAGAATAATATAGCTTGCAATCACAACTACAAAGAATACTAACACGAAAACTAAAGTATGAAATATTCCTATCGGATAAGGTGCAATCCACCCTTCTAGTTTGAAAACCAATCCTGAAATATATCCTGTAATCATAGAAATAGGCATAAAAGCAACTCCGATTATATTAAGCCAATTTACATAAAAGGGGGATTTTTCTTCCGATAGTATTCTCGCTATAAAATATCCAACAATCCCTATAGCTTGAATAATCATTGAACCCCAAACTGCTTCCATTGTTTGTTCTGCATACCAATTACCAAATGCACAAAACAGCCCAATAGCAACAAAAGCTGTTGATGATATATAAAGTACCTTACTCGTAAGCTCTTTATTTTTTTGTTCTTTGTCTGCTACTGGTTCAATTCCCTTTAGGATATAGTCAGTTGTTACTCCAAAAAAATCACTCATTATAATTATTTTTTCTAAGTCAGGCGTACTTTGTTCACTTTCCCATTTGGAAACAGCCTGCCTTGAAACTCCAACTTTATCCGCAAGTTCCTCTTGTGATATTCCTTTTGATTTCCTTAAATATTGTATTCTGTCTGCCATATTCATTAGCTAACACTCCTTTCTTTCATGGTGTAATTTTAGCAATATTATCAGTTGCATAGCCACCATTTAGATATGGAAATATGTCAACTGGCAGTTGCAATGATGTTTTTTGACAAATCAGCAGAATATTCTTGCTTATAACGTAATTTAAACATATCCATATTATAACAGTTCCATATATCCGCCACAACAAAAATCAGCACACCCCCCTTGACATTTTTCTGTCTTGAAAAATACACACTTTTTCTTTCTTCCTCTTGATTACCAACCACAGAAAAGAAAAAGCCCTGTCAAGAGCCTTGCCACCATTGGTGGTGCTTTGCACTCTTTACTGGGCTTTTTGTTTGCTGTATCTTTCATTCAAGAGGAAAATTAAAGACCTCTGTTCCATTTCTCTTTCAGATAATCTTCATAGTCCGTTTCATCAAAATCTAACTGTGGCGAAGTGTCGGGAATGTTATTTCTGCTGTCTATGTCCGCAAGTTGACGGAATATCCAGTCATCATAAGGGTCATGGTATTTATACTCTTTGGGCTGTTCTCTGTATCGGTCTAACCCTCGCATTTCCTTATGTACTTTCATCATGCGTTCTATTTTTTGACGTTGTATCAACTGCTTGATTTCCATAAGTTCTTCTAACTCCGTAACCTCATTGGTAATGTAGTTATGGATATACTGTATGAGTTTGGTTTCCATGTAAAATCTGCATTCTTTTTCATCATTGAAAAATTCATTTTCAGACAGATAATCTAAGGAAACATTGAAGTCCTGTTCCCGTTTGATAATATCCATGATATATGGTTCGGTGTGGTCAATATACTTCCATTCTCCTGATAATAATTCATTGGGCGTTACTCCCAGCACGTCCATTATCTTTTCTAATGTGTCAAAGGTAGGATAATTCACACCCCGTTCAATCTTGGAAAGGCTCTGCATATTGATACCGATTTTATCCGCAAGTTCCT
>OGMD01000568.1_pt1 | contig 16103 bp, 10 predicted proteins | sample 1573041 | NCBI WGS metagenome assembly OGMD01 (sample SAMEA2582007, study PRJEB24529) | metagenome | biome: Human gut stool | place: China | collected 2011 | reverse complement strand
TGATACCCGTAAGTATCATTCCAACAATTATCTATGCGACTTCATGTCGCACCCACGGTGTGTCAAGATGATGGATGGCCACACATCGTTTCTGTGCGTTCACACCCGTACCCAGCATACTCGTCGAGCCGAACAGCACACGCACCGAACCTTCATTCATGGCGGCAATCACCGCCTTGCGTGCCTTTTCTGTCTTGCACTCCTGTATGAACCGGATTTCCTGTGCCGGTATGCCGTGGTCCTCCACTAATTTGCGCTTGATTTCGCTGTACACGTTCCAGCCTTCTCCCGTCTGGTATGTTCCCAGATCCGAAAACACGAACTGCGTTCCTTTCTGTGCTTCATACCTGTGGTAGTATTCCGCTATCATCCTTGCGCAGTGGCTCGCCTTGTTGTCCGGGTGGTCTTCATACGCCGGGTCTATCATGCGCATGTCCAGTGCCATCTTCCTTGCGTAGTCCGTGGCGATGAGCATCTTCGCCTTTTCCTCCGTTTCCGACAACGGCAATCTGCCGAGCAGTGTGGCATCGCCCGTCTTGGCAAATTCCATAAGCTGTTTGATGAAATACTCCTGGTCGGGTGTAGGCGGTATGTTGTGCAGTATCTCGTTCTTGTGCGGACGGTCCACGCCCACATCCTCCGCCGTGCGGTAGTCCGTTATCTCGTTGTAGAACGCCGCCAGTTCCGGTACCTTGATGAAGTAGCGGAAGCGCTCCTTCTGCACGATGTTGTTCGTCACATTGAACTCAAAATCCGTCGTCTTCTTGGCGAAGATTGCCGCCCATGCGTCAAAGCATCGGATGTCCTGTCTTTCCAGCTCCTTCGGACGCAGATACTTGAAAAGCAGGTACAGCTCCGTCAGCGAGTTGCTGATGGTCGTGCCCGACAGAAACGTCGCTCCCAGATCTTTTCCCGTCCGCTCCTGAATGGTGCGGATGGCAAACAGCAGGTTCAGTGCCTTCTGGCTGCCTTCCGAGTTGCCCAGCCCCGCCACACGGTCATGCCTTGTGTTGAACGTCAGGTTCTTGAACTGGTGCGACTCGTCTATGAAAATATGGTCGATGCCCATCTGCCTGAAGTCCACCACATCGTCCGTTCTCAACTTTATCGCGTGTTCTACCTTGTCCAGCTTGGCTTGCAGGTTGAACTTGCGTTTCTCCAGTCCTCTCAGCATCGCACGCGACACGTCCTTGCCCTGCGAGCGCAGCACTTCCAGATTTTCCTCCACCGTATCCAGCTCCGCCTGCAATATACGCTGCTGCAGTTCCGGCGACTGCGGTATCTTCCCGAACTGGTCGTGGCTCATGATGATGCAGTCCCAGTCGTTGTTCCGTATGTCGTTGAAGAAGCGTACCCTGCCGGATGCGGCAAAATCCTTTTCCGAGGCATACAGCACTCTTGCGTTGGGGTATGCCGTGCGGTAGCATTCGGCTATCTCCCTTACATTCGCCTTCAGCCCGATAATCATCGGCTTGTGTACCAGCCCCAGACGCTTCATCTCGTGCGCTGCCACGCACATGATCAGCGTCTTGCCGGTTCCCACCTCGTGGTCGGCTATTCCTCCGCCGTTCTGTTTCAGCATCCAGATGCAGTCCTTCTGGCTGGGGTACAGGTCTGTGATTCCCAGTCCTTTCAGGTTCAGTTCCGGAAATTTTTGGTGCGAGCCGTCATATTTCGGTCGCACGAAGCAGTTGAACTTGTTGTTGTACATGTCCGTCAGCCGTTTCTTGAACTCCGGCGACTGCTCTTCCAGCCATTCCGTAAATCCGTTTCTGATTTCGTCAATCTTCGCGTTTGCCAGCTGTATGCCCTCGCTGTCCCGCACCTTTATGTCGTTCCCGTTCTCGTCCTCGCCGACCTTCTTCATCATGTCGGGGCAGGTGTTGTGCAGGGCGTGTTTCAGCAGGTGCATCCCGTCATAGTGGCGGTAGTATCCCTTCACCAGAAACTCGTCGGTGATTTTCATCGTCCTGTGGCCGCACGCCACCGAATACTCGTCAAGGCTCTCCGAGTAGCTTATCCGCACGTCCGTGTCAAACAGACGGCTCATGTAGGCGGCATACACGCCCGTGGGTATCCATCGTTCCCCGAAGTTGAAGTCCAGTTCCTCAAACGGAATCTGTTCCGGCATGGCTTCTTTCAGCGCTTCCAGCGACTCCCTTGCCTGCGGCAGCATCCCGTGCTCCCCGTGACCGCTTATCCATTCCTCCACATCGGCGGCCTTCTGTACCACATTCCCGGCTATGAAGCGGTCGGCTATCTCGTAGCCCTCTGCCAGCGGGTTGTAGAACACCCGTCCTTTCAGTGCCTCCAGCATGTCCGCCTGCGGCATGTCGCAGATGGATTCCATGTAGGGCAGGTTTACTCCGCCATACAGGTTCAGCGAGGCGGACAGGGCTTCCTCCGGCGATTCCGCGGCGACTGCCGTTTCCTGCGAAAAGGAAACGGGGCGGTCGAATATGTCCGCCTTCACCATCGTGCCGCCCTCGCTGCGTTCCAGTGCCAGCATGTTGCGCCCCGAAGCGTCCATCATCAGCAGCTTCACGTTCTGTCTGGCATTCAGGCAGCCGTACCGCATCGCGAACTCGTCATAGTAGGTGTTCAGGTGGCGGCGCAGCATTTCGTTCTCCTCGTGCTTCTCCGCTTCGTAGGCATAGAGCCGCTCGTAGGTGTTGCGCAGGTCTATGTATAGCTGTGCCTTCTGTGCCTGCATCCCGTCCATGTCCAGCGGCTGGAATGTGGCACCGTAGCGGGTGACATCCTTCAGCACGCCCACCTGAAACCGTACGCCTGCCGTGTATTCCCATGCCAGCGAGCCGTCCTTCAGGTGCGGCTCCAGTATGCCCTTGAACGGGCGCGGCATCATTTCCTCCTCCCGTTTGCGCTGCCGCTCTTCCGGTGTCAGGGCGGCTTCCTCCTTGCGCATGGTTTCTTCCACCTCCGCAATCCGGCGCTTCCTTTCCGCCTCGAATCCGTTCTCCACCGGATAGACTACCGTAGCAGTAGTATCCTGCGTTTCCGCCGTTTTCCCTGCATCGGCTTTTTCTCTTTTCGCCTCCGTTGTTCCGGCCGCTTGTCTGGCGGTGTTGGCCTCCATCTTCGTCTTTCCCAGCCGGCGCAGTTCCGCACGTCGTTCCGGCGTGAGGTCCATCATCATTTCATAGAATCCGTTGATGGGCGGGTTCGTTTCCCAGTCCAGACTGCGGTACACTTCATCTTCCGGGTCATAGGATTCTTCCGTTGCGGTGCCGGGTCCCGTCTTTTCCGTTGTCGGGACAGCCGCCTCCGTTTCGGCAGCCGTCGGCGCATCCGTTCCGCCGCGTATGATTTCGTCCATTTCGCGTGCCTCTTCCGGGGTGATGCCGGCAACCGCTTCCGCATTTCCCTTGTCCGTTGTCCTTTCCGTATCCTCCGCTGGCAGGGAGAACAGTGTCGGCTGCACGGGTTTCTTCCCTTTGTACTTTCCGCCTTTCTTCCTGTCCGGTTTCAGGCCCTGTTCAGCCATCCGTCTTTCCTCCTGCGTATAGCCGAACAGTTCATACAGGTCCATTACCGTTCCTCCCGTCTGCCTTCTTTGCGCTTCCTGCGACATGCCGGTCATGGCTTGCGCTTTCGGCTGCACACTGTTTTCTTCCCGTTTTGTCCCGTCCGCTATACCAGCAACAGAGGTGGAGTCTTCTCTTTTCACCTCCGTCCGTTCACCCTCAACCGGATGGATATTTTCTCTTTTCACCTCCGCCCGTTCACCCGCAACCGAAGCGGAGTTTTCTCTTTTCGCCTCAATACCCTCGGTCTGTACGGCAATGTTCTGCCGCACATCCTCTCTTTCATGCCCCATGCCGTTGTAGCGTTCCATGTCCAGCCGTGCCGACAGGTCTTCCGACAGCATCCTGTACAGGTCCATGGCAATGCCCTCCACACCTCCGCTGTGCGTATATACCATCGCCGGTTTTCCGTACGGGTCGGTGCCCCTCTTCGCATCGGTATGTATGATACGCTCCGTGTGGTAGGCGAAATAGGCGTTGTCCGTCAGTCCGCCGTTATGTTCCGTCTGTATGATGGTCAGAACCCGTTCCTCCTGTGTCAGTCCCTTCTTTTGCAGGTCTTTTTGCAGGATGATCAGGTCGCTGCCGGCTTCCGTGCCTGCATTGTCGGTAAACAGGTTGTTGGGCAGTCGTATTGCCGATACCAGATTCGCCTTGCTGAACATCTCGTTCCTGACGGAAACCCTCGAACTGTTCAGCACCCCCTGCGAGGTGACGAACGCCACGATGCCGCCGTCACGCACCGCATCCAGACCTTTCAGAAAGAAATAGTCATGGATGGCTTTCTGTGCCGAACGTCTGCCGAAGGATGCGCTGCGGCTGAACTCCGCATCAAACACTCCGAAATCCCCGAAAGGGATATTGGAGATGGCAAGGTCAAAATGGTTCAGAAACGGCTTTTCTATTTTCTCGAAACCCTCCGTGCGTATCTTCTGCTGCGGGTACAGGCAGCCCAGCAGCTTGCCCGTCAGCAGGTCTTTCTCAAATGCCATCACCTCCGCCTGCGGATTGTTCGACAATACCGGGCTGATGAACGCGCCCATACCCGCTGACGGCTCCAGCACCAGCCTTGGGCGTACCTTGCGGTCGTGCAGCACGTCCGCTATGGTGTCCGCAATGGCCTGCGGCGTATAGAATGCCGTCAGCACCGATGCCTTCAGCGAGTCCACATACCGCCTGTACTCCGTTTCGTCCCGGCTGTTCTCCCGTATCAGACGGTGCAGCTCCACCGTCGGGGCAAACAGTTCGAGGTCTGATTTCGCCCAGTGTACGGCATCCGTCAGTTCCCTGGCGGGATTCAGTATGCACTTCAGTCCCCCGAAGCCGCAGTACCTCTCCAGCAGCGCCCGTTCCCGTGCGGTGGGCGTACGCTGTTCCTTCTCCAGTGTGAATGCCGTCCGTATCGCCTCGATGTTTTCCCTGAGCCTCTGCTTCTTGTTAAACGCCATAAGCCTCCAGATAAAGCATTATCGCACCCGTCAGCTCCGTATAGAGCAGGTCGTGTTCGGGCGACAGGGCGAATGTGTCGTCCGTTGTGGAATAGCCGGCAAACAGGTTTTTCAGGTGCGGGAATATCTCCCTGCAGAACGCCTCGCGTTCCTGTTCCTGCACCTCTTCGGAAAACTCGTTTTCCACCACCTCAAGCAGCAGTGCGTAGGGGGAGAAGTACAGCCCTTCGAGCAGGACGCGCATGGCCTCCTCCTGTGCGGCTTCCACCGTACTTCCCGCCGTCCTTTCCTTCTCGAATGTTTCCGAGGCGGCTTCCTCCCTTCCTGCAATGAATGGGGTGTCTGATACTTTGTCCGGATGATATTTTCTCAGATAGTCCAGCAGATACAGCCCGTAGTAGGACAGCTCCGCCGGAGCGGTTTTCTTGTTCTGTTTCATTTTATGATGGATTTAGTGGATAAATGATTATGGAAATGAAAAGGAAAAAGGCACCCGGTATCCCTCCGGGTGCCACCACTAATTGTCGTGCAAATGAGGGCAGAGTCGGACTTGTCAGAACTATGCCGAGTGCAGCCGACAATCAGTCACCACTAAATCCATGTAAATAAAAAGTACAACCAGGTTGAAACAGATTATGACATGAATCAGTGGCAAAATTACTCATTATTTTCTTCTTCCTTTCGTTTTCGTACCTTTTCTTTCGCCTTTGCTCTCCGCAAACACCAGCTTCGTGTTGAACTCCGCATCAAAAGTCACCGCAGCGCTGAAGGGCTTGCCCTGCTTGCTCTTGAACCCGCCAAGCATCGCCGTCTTTCCTTCCGTCAGCAGACCGGTCATTTCCTCGTCGGTGAGTGTCTTGCCCGCTATCTGGCGGAACACGGGCAGCAGGCAGTCCGGATTGTCACAGCGCACAACCTTGCCGTAGAACTGCATCGTGCCCGTGCCGCATTTGGGGCAGGTACAACCCGATGCCTTGTGCCCGAAAATACGGTCACACGCAAGCAGGTCCGTGGTAATCTTGCGGGTATAGCTTTCTATGTCCCTCATAAAAGCCTCATGCGGTGTCTTTCCCTGTTCTATCTTTGCCAGTTCCGCTTCCCAGCGTCCGGTCATCTCCACATTGGCGATGTCCATCTCCTTGACAATGGAATACAGGGCAAGCCCTTTCTCCGTCGGCACCAGCGATTTCTTCACACGCACCATGTATTCCCTTCTGAGCAGCGTTTCGATGATTGCGGCACGTGTGGCGGGTGTGCCGATACCGCAGTCCTTCAGGGCCTGGCGTGCCTCCTCATCCTCCACATCGTCGCGTCCGGCGGTCTCCATCGCTGCCAGCAGCGAACTTTCCGTATGCAGCGGTTTCGGTCGGGTCATGCCCGAACTCATCGAGCATCCTGCCATCACCAGTGTGTCGCCTTCCGCCCAGTCCGGCAATGCCGTATTGCCGCTGTCCTCGCCGTACTCTCCGTACACGCCGCGCCAGCCTGCCTTGCGCACGATGCAGCCTTTCGCCTCAAATGTCAGGTCCTCGCATCTTTCGCCTGCGTCCGGCACCACCTCCGCTACTACGGTAGCCGTATCCTTCACACATTCCTCCGAAAATGCCTCTACCATGCGTCCGGCAATCATGTCGTAGATGATCTGCTCGTTCTTGTACAGGGCAAGCGGGCGGTTGGGTGTCACCAGCAGGGCATGGTGGTCAGTCACTTTCGAGGCATCCACACAACGGCGGTTCAGTTCTCCCAGCTCCCCGATTTTCTCCGCAAGGGCGGAGTGTCCTGCCAGCCGTTCAAACAGCAGCGGTATTTCAGCAAACACATCTTCCGGAATATGGCGGCTCGATGTTCTCGGATAGGTGACGAGCTTCGCTTCATAGAGCTTCTGCACCAGCTCCAGCGTCTGTTCCGCCGTGAATCCGTGTTTCGTGTTCGCCTCCTTCTGCAGTGTGGTCAGGTCGTACAGCAGCGGCGGGTTCTCCACCTTCTCCTTCTTTTCCACCTTAGTGACGGTGGCGCACATCTTCGCCTTTACCTTATTGTATGATGCAGCCGCCTCTTCCTTGTCCTGCCATTTCTTTACCGAGGAGAACTTCACTACCGTATCCGTACCCGCCGGTGTCACCGAGAAATGCAGCTGGTGTACCGGTTCCGGTGTAAAGCGTCTGTTCTCCCAGTACCTCTTGCAGACCATACCCAGCGTGGGTGTCTGTACGCGTCCTACCGAATATGTGCCCCGTCCGGCGGCTACGGTCAGTGCCTGTGTGCCGTTGATGCCCACCAGCCAGTCCGCCTCGCTGCGTGCCTTTGCCGCCAGATACAGGTCATCATATTCATGCCCGTCCTTCAGTTCCTTCAATCCCTTGCGGATGGCGGTGTCCGTAAGCGAGCTTATCCACAGGCGGCGGAATGGCAGCGTACAGCCCGTATAGGCATACAGGTATCTGAATATCAGTTCCCCTTCGCGTGCGCAGTCCGTTGCCACTATTATGCCGTCGCTCTCGTTCCACAGTTTCGTTATCACCTTTATCTGTTTCACCGCCGCCGCGTCCGCCTTGTAGCCCTTGTCCGTCTTTACCTGGCGGGGTATCAGCATGAACTCCTCCGGTATCACCGGCAGGCTGTCCCTGCTGAATCCCTTGAAGCCGTAGCCCTCAGGCAGGGCAGGTTGTACCAGATGTCCCAGTGCCCATGTCACATGGTAGCCGTTTCCTGTATAAAATCCTTCTTCCTTTCTTGTTGCTCCGGTGATGCGTGCTATCTCACGCGCCACGCTCGGTTTTTCTGCCAATATGGTAATCATACATTTTCTGTTTTAATCATTGATACTTTTGTTCCTTGTGGAGTGGAACGGGGTACGCCGGTTATCCGTGGGATATGCGGTACATGGCGCATGAGGCCCCGTTTCAATCCGTTGTTTATTCTCTTGTAATGGATTTAGTGGTGGCACTCAGGATACCTTCATGCCTTTGCTCTTCTTCGGTTTTTCCTGCTGTTGTTTCTGGGTGTCGTCCTTCGGGGCGGTCTGTCCCTGCTGAAGCGGCTCCTTCACATGTCTGGTGGCCTCGTTCGTCTTGCCCTCGTTGTTCACCGCAAGCTGTGTGCGGCTCTCGTTCGACGGGGCAACGGTCTGTGCCAGGTCAGGGTTTTCCGAATAGGTCAGCGGTCTGCCTTTCTCGCGGTCGAACTTCAGGTATTTTGTGCAGGGCTGTCCCTTGTCATCCTTCGCGTTGGCGAGCACCACAACCTTGCCCGCCACATAGTCCGCCTTCTGCTGTTCCGTGAATTTGTCGTCCTTCCATTTGCCTATCGGACGTATGCTTCCGTCCTCATTCGTCCACGAGCGGTTGCGCCGCTGTCCGTTCTCCTGATTCCCGTCTTCCTTCTGCTGCTGTCCGGTAGCATCCGGGGCTTCCGGGCTTTTCTGTTTCTTCTCCTGTCCGTTTCCGCGTCGCTGCGACTGTCCTTGCCACAGATGCTCCGGCACAAACTCCACGTCGCGCTTGTCAGCGTTCACCTGCAGCATGGCCTCGAACTTGCGCCCGCCCTTCAGTGTCACCTCCTTGGGCAGTGCCAGCCCCGCACGCAGGATTTCCTGTTCCGCCTTCGACAGTTCCGTCAGTCCGATCCGGTTCGGGATGCGCACCTTGTTCGTCGGTACGTCCACAATCTCATTTGTCAGTCGGTCGATGCTGACGTACGCCAGGCGCATCTCTCCGGTCTTCGTATCGGCAACGTTCACCAGCTTGCCCAGATTGCCCGTCTGTTTCAGTGCCTGCTTGTCCTCGTCCGTGAATGTATAGCCGTTGTATGGCACGTCGAGTCTCGGCTCATGGCGTACGAAGTGGGGGGTAAGTTTCAGCTTTCCGTCCTCCGCTTTCTGCAACGAAAGTCGGGCCTGCAGCTCGTAGCGTTCTCCGCCCAGCACCGGTTCCACCGTCACCAGCCTTGTCTTCCCGTAGTTCATCAGGGCTTTCATGTCCTTTTCAGACAGGTTTTCCCTTTTCACACCGAACTGTTCCAGTTCCTTCCAGTCCACATCGCTGTCCGCAATCAGGTTCGGTTTCTCCGGTTTTGCCTGCGCTTGCCCTTCCTGTGCGGGCTGCTGTCCCTGTGCCGTCTGCGTTTCCGCCGCCTGCGGCTGCTGTTCCTGATTTTTCTGTTTCATTTCTTCCATTTTCTCGTCTGTTTTCTGTTCCACATAGTTTTCTTCCGTATTTTCTTTTTTCACCTCCTCCGCAGCCTGCTGTTCTTCAGACTTCGTTTCAGCATTTTCTCTTTTCACCTCCTCCTCGGTCTGCTGTTCCTCAGTCTCCGTTTCGGCATTTTCTCTTTTCATCTCCTCCGCAGCCTGCTGTTCCTCAGTCTCCGTTTCGGCATTTTCTCTTTTCACCTCTTCCGCAACCTGCTGTTCCTCAGTCTCCGTTTCAGCATTTTCTCTTTTCACCTCCTCCGCAGCCTGCTGTTCCTCAGCCTCCGTTTCAGCATTTTCTCTTTTCGCCTCCTCTGTAGTCTGCTGTTCCTCAGTCTCCGTTTCGCCATTTTCTTTTTTCGCCTCCTCAGTAGTCTGCTGTTCCTCAGCCTGCTGGTACGCCGATGTATCCACTTTGTGCGGTGCGAGCAGGTCAGCGTTCGCCACAGGGTCTTTCAGCAGGTCCTTGATAACCGGAAGCAGAGCTTCCACCGTGTCCGCTGCCACCCTGTAGAAACCGAATCGTGTCGGCTCCTTACACTGGCGGTAGAAATTTCTCATGAAATTGTCTATCGCATCCCCGTGGCGGTCAAAGCGCAAAAACTCCTGCGAGTGTTCCGCCTTTGCCTGTGCCCTCTTGGGATAGCCCCTGGCATCCAGTCCGGCAACCACACTGATTTCGCCCGTCTTCTCGTCGCGGACGACCAGTACATCCTCTTGCTTTTTCTTTTTCTGTTCCATTGATTGATTTTTTTATTGTTTGATGATAGTCCCGCCGGTATTCCCGTACAGGTCTGTTTATCTTTTCGTTCCGGTTTCCCGTTCACCTTTCAGTCCCGGTTCGCATCAGGCTCACCCTCAGCTTCCCGTTTACATCCGGTTCACCATCCACTTCCGGTTTCTCTTTTCGCCTACGTTTCACGTGCGTTTGTCAGTCCCGGTATTCCTTCTGCCTCCTTTTTTCCCTTTCGCCGTTTTGCCCGGAGCTTTCTTTCCCGTTCCTTCCTTCACTTTCAGCACCTTTTTGCCGTCCAGCGTCACCTCTTCCATGTTCCGGCTGATAAACTCCAGCACGTCCGATTCCTTGTAGTAGGTCTTGCGGCTGATTTTCTGATAGCGCAGTCCGTATTCGCTGCGGAACCGCTGTAGCGACCGTTTGCTCGTTCTCAGCATCTCGCACAGGTCCTGATTGTCATACAGCCGTTCTCCGTCCATGTACTTCACGCCCGCCGCTTCCTTGTTTATCAGTACCGATATGATGCTGTCCAGCCGGTCAATCCGTTCCATGAGGCGCTTCATCCATTCCTCGAACACATCCTTACCAATCCCTTCCATCATCCGCCTCCTTTCTTGTCATCAGGTAGTTATGCTTGAACCCCTCCAGCGTCTTGGGATTGCAGTGTACGATTTTCCGTCTCACGCATTCCTCCAGATCCGTCAGTCTGTACCGGCACTTGCTTCTCACCATCATGTAGGGAATAGTCTTGTCCTTTCGCATCCGTTGCAGTGTCCTCGTGCTGATTTTCAGCAGGTCCGCCGCCTCCTCGCTCGTCAGCAGGATTTCCGCTTCCTCCTTCGGCACGTTGTCTTTCTTGAAAACATAGTCCGCTATGCGGTCTATCTTCTCCATCATCGTCTTCACGACCTCATTGTCCATCGTTATTATTTCCATATCCTTCCGTATTGGTTACGCTGCAAAGGTGCGCAACTCCACGCAGGCACAATCCATAGTATTTCCATAGTAGGGAATGATTTTCCTTATTTTTCTTCCGTAATCCCCGTTTTCCCCACATACGGGCACAAAAAAAGCGGCTCCATCCGGCACTGAAGCACGGATGAAGCCGCCTGATATGTTAGGCTTCTATAAGATGATTCTTATTATTCCTGTTTTGACTGTTCTACTATTTTTTCAATCACTGATATAATTTGATTTAGAGAAAACTTCTCTATCAGTTCTGTCTGTTCTGCTTTTTCTTTTAGAGCCTCTCCAATTAATTCCAAGTTAGGTATTTCTTCTTCCATATATTTATTATCACCATTAAACAATACATCATATCTGTAAAGCAGAAACTGATAGAATGTATTTTTGGATTCATTGGATAATCCCATAATTCGATTAGCCACTTTTTGTGGGTCTGCAAATTTAAAGAATGGAGTAGCTATATACGGCACGTTTTTTATAGGTACGAAAACATTAAGCATTCTTCCGAGATTATCACAATTTTCGTCACTTAAATTTTCTAATATAACAGATATATTATTAGGACATTGTTCTATTTTATATTTAAGAATTTCATTAAAATACTGATATAATTTATTCTGCAGTTCCTTTCCTTTTAGATTGGGATGAGACCTTAATCCTAAATGTACCATTTTATTACTCTTATCCAAATCTTCCATTTCATGGATATTTTCCATAAGCCTGTCTATGTTTCTTTTTCCTATATCTATGATTTCCTCTTCAGAAACTGATAAAAGATGGGTATGACTTAGTACGGATAAAACACTGATAATAACAAATAATTCTTTTAAATTCTCACATTTATTTTCCGAATAATAGGTAATGGTTTCATCACAATATTTTCTATATTCATAATTGCTTAATCGCCAATAATCATACAAATGTTCCCAACTTTTAATATCTGCATCATCTATATCAAAAAAATGTTGCATATATTCAGTGTCAAAGAAGCCACTATTCAAATAATGGATTATTCTTCCAACAATAAATTCATCTAATATTCCCAAGTTTTGCCCCATTCCAATAAAACGGTACTTTGATAATATTTTTTCCCTTTTCTGATAGGTTTCTGAATTATTATTAGATACCGTTGCCATTTCATTAAATATTTCAGCAATATCTGTATTTCCACTTTTATATTCGCAATATACAGCAATGAAGTTAGCCAGTAAAGAACTTATAATTTGATGATATTTGGAAGATTCATGGTAATGCTCAGGTAAGGCCATAACAATTCTGCTATAGTCATTCAAACATTGACGTAAAATTCTTAAATTATGAGAATCTGAGGCTTTGAATATTTGTATGATCAATTCTTTGTTTTCCGATAATAAATTCCGATTATTAGAAGTTATTTCATTAATGAAAAAATCCACAGTTTCACTAATGTTTGTTTTTATCTCAAAAGTCCTGCCTATTGTTTTTTCTTTAAAGTCCTTGAATTTCAATTCTCCGTTCTCGCTTTCTTTTATTCTCAGTTTGGATTCATCCCCGATAATGATTATCTTACATTTGCAATGTTCTGAAAAATAATTTATGTAGCCCAATAAAGTTTCAAAGTTGATATTGCATCTTTCAAAATCATCGAAAATGAGAATCTTATTACCCTTTATTTCGTTATTATCTTCCTTTAACAACAAGATAGAATCTAAATTTAAAGTTGCGCTTCCTTCATTTTTCCCATTACCATGCGCATCTATATCATATCTCAGTACTATTTTTGATGCGGCTTTTAGGAAATTCTTGATAAATTTTGCCCCTTTGCTGTATAGCCAGGGATAGATTTCCTTATTTATACTTTCAGTTACTTGTTGAACCTCTTTAAGACCAAACAATGATATATAGATAGGCTTCCAATTCAACTTGTCTTTTTCTACATCATTATTCTTTAATGTTTTAATCCATTGTTGAATAAAAAAGGTCTTACCACATCCCCAGGCTCCTTTTAACATGACAGCATATTGAGGATTTGGAATTTCTACATATTCATTCAAAAATTTAATAATTTCTTCATTTCCCATACTTCATAATTATTATATAGTTTTCCCCAGAAACACCCCGATAACCGACAATGCCCCCAGTTGTTTCATCTTTCGTTGCAGTTGCCTGAAGCTCTCCCCGGTCGTGAGTACATCATCCAGCAGGACAACATTCTTTCCTCTGATATACCGCCGTGTGAATTGCAGGTTCCGCAGTATGTCCTTATCCTTTCCCTTTCCTTTCAGTTGCTCGCGGTCTTCCTCTATCCAGATGGCCTTGAAACCGTCCGTAATGCCCAGCCATTCCGACAGGTAGTAGCATACCACCGGGAAGCGTTTCCGCTGTCTTTCCCTTGTTGATGCGGGTATAGGTATCAGTACCGTGTCTTCCTTCGTTCCGTTGAATCCCGCATGTTTCAGACACAGTGCCAGTATCCGTGCGACCAGCTCGCCACAGTGTCCTCCTTCCTTAAAACGGAATATCAGGTTGCTTACCCGTTTTTGGTGTGCATTCGTCTTTTCAATCTTCGTTGGGTAATAGTCATGCAGGTAGTGACACCTGCACCCGTCTATAAGAACTTCTCCCTTGAACATCGTTTCGTACGGGTAGAAGTCCATTTTCTTCTCCCTTTCAAACGTAAAGTTCAGCACATCCCTCATCATGGCATTCCATTCCTTCGACCTGCCCAGCGAATACCATCCCGCATGTTTCCCGGCTTCCATCAGGCACATGCCGATTTCCATCGCCTCGCTGAACCGCTGGTGAGAGACGATGTACCACCCGTGTTTCCGGCACAGGCCGGCAAACTCCTTTATGTCCGCAGTCAGGAAGTACATCATGCCTTCCTCTCTGATGACTACCGTCAGTTCCGACTTCGGTTTCTCCCTGCAGAACAGGCTCTCGCTGTAATTCACTCCGTGCCATACCGACTCCGTGCATTCCTCATCGCAGAACTGCACTTCCACCTCTTCAAGCAGGTCAAATTCTTCCACCATACCGTTTCTGTCTTTAATTACAGGTTTAAGAGGGATTTAAGTTACACATTATTATCGGTTTACGGATAAGCGCGTTTGCGGTTTTATATTTTTTAACTTATATAAAACACGTGTCGGGACAGCCTCCCGAACAGGGGAGACTATCCCGACACGTATATCCGCCATATCCTGCGGCTTTCAGTTCCAGCTGTTTCTCTTTTCGCCGCTCATGCAGAGAATCACCGTATTTTTCTTCTTTTCAAATGATTCTGCCAGCCGTCTTGCAGCCCACTTTCTGAATGCCTCGCATTTCAGTCCCTTCATGCGGAATCCCAGTGCAATGATGGTTGCCAGACTGTAGAGGTCCACACTGCAATCTTTCCCGTTATAGGTGAAATGTTCCACCCGCACATCCCGGTATTCATCAAAGTCACTGGTTTTTGCAAGGGATTTCAGTCCGGCATTTACCGACTGTACAAACACGCCATACGCCCGTGCGATGTCGCATTTCGGCAACCATACCTCGCCCTTGTCGTCCGTTTCTATCCTTACGCTCACCTTATCAGGTGCATTGCGGTTATATTCCACTTCAAAATTGCCAAATCTCACCATAATAGTTGCTTTTATACATTATATATGGAATCTCAGCATGGAGGTCATAACATGGCATCCAGTTTTCCCGCAAGGACCTCCATATCCTTTCTTATCTTCTCATTGGTTATGCGGGCATAGATTTGCGTCGTTTCAATGTTCGTATGCCCCAGCATTTTCGACACCGTTTCAATCGGCACGCCTTTAGCCAGAGTTGTGGTCGTAGCAAACGTGTGACGTGCCAGGTGGAAGGTAATATTTTTATTTATACCGCACAAATCCGCAATCTCTTTTAAGTAAGAATTAAGTTTTTGATTGCTCAGCACAGGCAGCAACTGACCTTTGGGAAGCTGACCTTCATATTTCTGGAGTATCGCCTGCGGTATCTTCAGCAGCGGTACGTTTACCGGAGTATCTGTCTTATGACGGTGCGTCATGATCCACGGCTTCCCGTCAAACGAGATTCTGATGTCGCTTGCCTTCAGTTCCTTCACGTCCACATATGACAATCCCGTGTAACAGGAGAACAGGAACACGTCCCGTACCTGTTCCAGTCTTTTAGTCGGAAACTTCTTCTTCATTATCTTTTGCAGTTCCGCATCCGTCAGATAACCTCTGTCCACACGTTTCAGTCTGATTTTATAATTTGAAAACGGGTCAGTATAAATCCAACCGTTGTTTTTGGCGATGATTACAATCATCTTGAACGTCTGCATGAATTTTGCCGTAGTATTCTCATTGCATTTGCTTTCCGTTCTCAGATAGTTCTCGAAGTCCGTAATGAACATATGGCCGATTTCCTTCAGTGATATATCCGAAATATTGTATTTCACTTTCATAAATTCCTCCAGCCTCCGGTAGCAGCGGTCATATTTCGCGAGGGTGGCAGGAGTCTTGCTGATGCCGACCAGTTTTCTTGCATCCTCATTGTGTTTCTTGAAAAGTTCCAGCAGTGTTCTTTGTTTCGCCGTTATTCCCAAAAACGCATTGCGTATTTTTTCTACCGTTACGAATGACTCATGCACTTCAATATCCCGGTAGTGGTTTTTCAGCGAAGCACGGATGTCCTCCAATGTTTCATTCAACTGGCGGGCTTTTTGTGTATTTCCTTTCGCCTTGCCCAATGTGGTATCCCATTTATCAGGTTCTATATCCAGCTTTGAGCTGAATTGAGAAATTTCACCGTTAAGCGACAGACGAATCATAATACCCGCTTTTCCTTCCTTGTTCAGATAGTTCTTTCTTAGATAGAACAGAATCTTAAATGTACTCTTACTCATATCCTTTTTTAATTTAGCTCCGTTACAGTGGGTGTAATGACTTCCCTCTGCAAAGGAATAATTAATAATTGGGTTACAAGCAGACATTTGAACGTCAATGAGCGACAAATCAAGGACTTACATCGAAAATCGTTACAGAAGATTTTCCCGATTTTCCTGTAACGATTTTGTAACGGAACTTTGTCTGAAGTGGGCATTTTAATGTCTTTCGGTTGTCCACCGGATAAATAGAAAAAGTCCCGTAAAACGTTGATTTTACGGGACTTGTCTTAATTTGACTACCTAATGTCTTAGGTTTCAGCGGAGAGACAGGGATTCGAACCCCGGGTACCTCGCAGTACAACGGTTTTCAAGA
>OGMD01000558.1_pt1 | contig 16360 bp, 10 predicted proteins | sample 1573041 | NCBI WGS metagenome assembly OGMD01 (sample SAMEA2582007, study PRJEB24529) | metagenome | biome: Human gut stool | place: China | collected 2011 | reverse complement strand
TGAAAGGAGTCAGTCGAAAGATTGGCTCCTTTTTTTGGTATATACACCAGCCGTTTAATTTTCAATGATGTCTGCCTCTTATTGCTAGCTTCCATTTACAACAGTCATTTAGATGTAACATGACATGTCTGGTAGGAGGCATTAATAAAATACCAGCTATATCTTTTTTAGCCCAGAAATCAAGCAACCAAATCGAATCTTCATGATTTGTGATACAACCTTCTTCTAATATCCGGCTTATCCTTTGAGTTGGGATTTTGCGACGTATATCATCGGGAGATAAGGTTCGGATGATTTCTCTGCTTTCTCGTCCTACTTCATTTCTGTATTCTAAGAGTTCTTGAATACGTAGACTTTTGCTTAGCTGAATAATCTGGTTATCAGATAAGGCATTTCCTGTGTCTCTGATAGGGGAATTCATTCGGGTTTGCCAGTCTTCATTGAAGATCTGCTTTTCCCCGTTAACTAATATATTCATGGTCAGATCCTCAATTCTGCTGATATGCCATAATACCCAAGCGATGGTTTCATCTTTCGCTGTAGGCATAATGGCATATTCATCCTCTCTTAAATCTCCGACTAGCTCATCGACCTCGTTTCTCTCATTACCAGACACCACAGAGAGGTGTAATTTCCCATGAATCTCAAGAAAGAGCTCCTTGGTTTGCTCTATTAATTCCGGTTTACGGATAATGCGGTTTAGTTCTTTATGTGATTCGCTTAATCCGGCTCCAAAGTATTTCATTTTGGGGATTATTGGTAGCGTACGGCTGTCCCGGCAGCGGTAACCATCAGCATGCTTCCGCTTCCTCCTACGGTCTCATAATCTAGATCTACGGCGATTACAGCGTTTGCGCCCATTCGTGCCGCATGATCGCTCATTTCTTTCAAGGCCGTTTCTTTCGCTTCGCGTAAGACACTCTCGTAAGAACCTGCACGTCCTCCGACAATATCCCGGATGCCTGCGAAGAAATCTTTGAATACATTCGCTCCGATGATCGTTTCACCGGATACGATTCCGAAGTACTGGGTAATTTCTTTTCCTTCGATCGTGTTAGTTGTTGTGAGTAACATAGCTTTTCAATTTAATCGTTTGAGGGCAAATATAAGATAAAGGGCGAACCAGTGTACTGATTCGCCCTTTGTTTTTATGTTTCTTTATATGAATTTATTTTACCGGTTGATCGGTCATGATAAACTCAAGCTTACCTCCATTTATGATATCGGAGTGGCTGATGAAAGGAGTCTCTAGGACTTTACCGTTTAGCTTGACTTCTTTAACGTATTTATTGGCGGGATTATTGTTGGTCGCCACGATCTCGAAAATACCGCCTTTTACGTGCATAGAAGCCTTATTTACCATCGGACGGCCCAAAGTGTAAACCGGAATACCCGGACTTACCTGATAGAAACCTAGGGCGCTCATGACATACCAAGCAGACATCTGTCCGCAATCCTCATTACCGATGATACCATCCGGTTCATTCGTGTAGAAATTCTGCATGATATAATCTAAATACCCTTGCCCTTTCCATGGAGAATCTGTCCAGTTATAAAGATAGGCCATATGGTGGCTCGGCTCGTTTCCATGAGCGTATTGGCCGATCAATCCGGTAATATCTCCGGAGGCTTCCGCCCCGTCAATCTGGGAAGAGGTGGTGAACAGGGTGTCTAAACGTGTTTCCAGCTCTTTCTTGCCACCGATAGCGGCGATGAAGTTATCCATATCATGTGGTGCGAAGAAACTCCATTGGAAGGCATTCCCTTCGGTATAGTCGCTTTTCATATGCGAAGAATAGCGAGGGTTGAATGGAGTACGGAAAGAACCGTCGCCCATTACCGGACGCATCATTTTCGTCTCGGGATCTAAATAGCGTTTGTAGTATTCGGCTTTCTTGGCATACTCATTCGCCAACTCTATATTACCTGCCTTCTTGGCGATTTGGGAGATACACCAATCCTCGTATGCCATCTCCAATCCCCACGATACGGATTCAGGAACAGAGTCGGCGGGGACGAAACCATATTTCTCCTTATAGTAAGGATGCATCGTGATCAGATCCAGCTCACGGGTTCCTTTGAACTTCTCGGCAAGATCCTCACGGTAAACGGAAGAACGTACGCCGGCTTCCGTCCACGTGCTCATATCACCTTCCGCTAAATCTTTCGCTACAAGGTCGGCGAGGACCGAGACGGCCGGATATCCTACCATACAACCTGTATAACTAGAGGCTAAAGGCCATTTGGGTAATATTCCACCTTCTTTATAACCTTGCACGAGTACCTTACCCCAATCAGTCGCTAAGTCCGGATTAATGATTGTCATTAACGGATGAAGCGCACGGAACGTATCCCACAAGGAGAATACGGAATAATTTACGTAACCCGGTTCGGCGGTATGCACTTTCTTGTCCATACCCAAATAACGCCCGTCCACGTCTTGATAAGCGAAGGGGGCGATCATGGTATGGTAGAGCGCCGTATAGAAATTGACCATGACTTTCGGATCTGCCTCGATCTGGATCAAGTTTAACGCCTCGTTCCAAATATGCGTTGATTCCTCACGGGTCTTATCAAAATCCCATCCGGGCAATTCTGCCTCGAGATTCTTCTCGGCGCCTTCCGGATCGACTACGGATAAGGCTACTTTTACATAAAGCGGTTGTGCCTTTTCAGCGAATTTGTAATGGAACTTCAAATCTTCTGCCGTATTTAGGCGTAAGAACAAGGAGTCTTTACGTAATTTCCCCCCGATGTATTGGTATACCGTCTCGATCGGTTCCGAGAAAGTAATCCGATATGACATAGAATGGAAATGCGCCCAACCTTGTGTCTTCACGGTTCCTTCCACCGTGGAGTCGTTTACAAGTAAATATTGGTTACCGATCAGCTTATGTCCCCAGTTCGGTTGAAGGATATGCCCTAAGTCAAGCAGGACACGACGTTCTTTGGGATTGTCGTATGTATATTTGTGGAAACCTACACGATCCGTAGAAGTCAATTCCACGTTGATGCCAAAGTTATCCAAGCGTACGGCATAATACCCCGGTGTCGCTTTCTCAGTGTCTTTCTTGAAGGTAGCTACTGGTTTGATGGAATCTCCACCGGAGAAAGGTAATAAAGCTACGTCACCCAGATCACCGATACCCGTACCAGAAAGATGCGTGTGGCTGAACCCGTAGATATGGTCATCATCATAATGGTAACCACTACTTGCGTCCCATCCCAAGATATGGGTATCCGGGCTTAGTTGTACCATCGCGTACGGACGGGTAGCTCCGGGGAATGTGTGTCCATGGAACCCGGTTCCGATGAATGGGTCTACATACCTCACCTCATCTTGTAGTCGCGGCGACTCCGGCGCTTGCTTGCATCCTACCAGCAGGCAGGCAAGAGCGGCCTGAAAAAATAAGATCGTTCTTTTCACTGTTATTATTGATTTAGTTTGTAATAAGCGAATTATCAATCATCTGTCACAAAGATAATGGCTTTGGGGGAATATTGGAAATTTCCTTTTAAAATCTGCAACCTTTTTCGGGCTTGGCTCGTCTTATAGATAAAAAAGTATGGGAACAAACGAATTTACGACAAAGATATTGCCGCTGAAGAATAACCTTTTCCGGGTTGTTTTCCGGATTACCGGAGACGTGGAGCAGTCTGAGCAGATCGTTCAGGAAGCCCTGCTTAAGGTTTGGGAAGACCGGGATAGCTGGATTGTCATTGAGAACTTACCTTCCTATTGCATGATGGTAGCGCGTAATCTGGCATTGAGGGAAACGTATTCCGGAAATAAGGAAAGGATGGAGCAGTATGCGGTAAGGTAATCTGTTTATGGATCGTGTATGGACTATCAACGAATAAATAAGTTGCTGGATAAATATTGGGAATGCGCCACATCCGTGGAGGAAGAGCGGGAATTACGCCAGTTTTTCTCCTCAGCGGTGGTACCTCCCGACTTATTACCTTATAAGGCTTGGTTCGTATCTCATGAGGCCGAGGCATTGCCCCCTTTGGGGAAAGAATTTGATGCTCGTATATTAGAACATATCTCGGAAGATCGAAAATTAATCACTACATTTGGAACGTTATTTAAATCTATTACTCATTTAATACATAAGATTATGGGAACGAATATGAAGAAAGCCTTTACCACCCTTTTATGCCTTTTGTTTTGTATCACGATCTCGGCACAGGATAAAGCCGCTGATTTTAGTAAGCTCGTAGGCGATTGGTCCTTCTCTGCCCCCGACGCTCCGTATGGATATCAAGATGGAAGTTTTCAGATAAAGCAAGAGAACGGCAAGTTGACCGCTAAAGTGAATATACAAGGTAGTACTTTGGAGATAAATGATATCAAGGTGAAAGGAGATACCTATACCAGCTCTTTTTATGTGGATGGAACGCCTGTAGACTTAACTATGACCCAGAAAGGAAATAAGTTAGAGGGAATGGCCGACGCCGGAGGTATGCAGATTCCCGTGAAATTCAAGAAAACGAAGAAGTAACTGCTTTGTGGTACTGTGAGTTTCTGTTAACTTCGCGGCAAAAACTACAAAAGGATGTTTACAGTAATCGGAATCATGTTCTGCGGCATTGCCGTCGGGTATTTCTTTCGTAAAGTAGAATTGCTGCAAAAGATCGGTAAGCCTATTTCTTATACGATTCTTCTTCTTTTGTTCCTGCTGGGAATTTCGGTAGGGGCTAATGAGTCTATCGTGAATAATCTTACGACATTGGGTGGGCAAGCCTTGTTGATCGCTTCGGCCGGTACGTTGGGGAGCGTCTTGGCGGCGTGGGGAGTTTATCATTTCTTTTTTAAGGAAAGGAGCCGGGGATGAAAGGGAGTTTGATCGTCGTGGGCTTCTTTGCCTTGGGTTGCTTGCTGGGATGGAGCGGTTATTTGCCCGGGGTCATTATCGAGAATGATATAACGGTTTATGTACTTTACCTCTTGATGTTTCAAGTAGGGATTAGCATAGGAAGCGATAAGAAACTGAAAGATATTTTATCGAGTATACGGCCGAAACTCTTATTGGTGCCTCTGGCTACTATTATCGGGACGTTGAGCTTCTCGGCCCTGATCAGCCTTGCTCTTACCAAATGGAGCGTGTTCGATTGTTTGGCGGTCGGAAGCGGTTTCGCCTATTATTCATTATCCTCCATCTTGATAACAGAGCTAAAAGAACCGACGCTGGGGGCTCAATTGGCGGCGGAGTTAGGAACGATCGCCTTGATCGCTAATATTATCCGTGAGATATTCGCCTTGCTGGGCGCTCCGTTGTTCGTTAGATATTTCGGAAGGCTATCTCCGATCTGCGCGGGAGGAGCTACTACGATGGATACGACATTGCCGATTATCACCCGTTATTGTGGAAAGGATTTGGTCTTTGTCTCTATCTTTCACGGAATCTTGGTGGACTTCACGGTTCCGTTTTTCGTTTCTTTCTTCTGTTCGATGTGAGTGAAAGAGGCTTCCGAGATCTCGGAAACCACCTTGCAAGGTTGAAAAGTCATTTCCGAGGTCTCGGAAAGCATTTTGCAAGGTTGAAAAGTCGTTTCCGAGGCCTCGGAAGGCATTTTACAAGGTTGAAAGGTCATTTCTAGGCCTCGGAAAGCATTTTACAAGGTTGAAAAGTCATTTCCGAGGCCTAGAAAAGCTATTTTACAGTTTGCAGCATCACTTCTACCGCTCTTTTTAATTGCGTGTCCTCGCCGGAGAGCTGCGCCTCGGGAGTATTGTACACCTCGACATCCGGTTGCAATTGTTGGTTTTCCAGATAATTGCCTTGCATATCTTTCACGCCTACTTGCGGGATACCGAACACCAAGGTCGGATCGATTTGCGTTTCCCACCATACGGCTGTCATGGTTCCCGGAACCGGGGCGCCGATCAGCTTGCCGATACCTAAGGTCTTATAAACCCAAGGGAAACCATGAGCGTTCGAATAATTATCCTCGCACATCAAGACACAGGACGGTTTGGTCCACTTATTGTAAGGATCGCTACCGATGTATTGTCCGCGAGGCTCGAAGCGCTGATACTCCTTGCCGCTCAATAAGGTAGCCAGATCATCATGCAACCAGCCACCTCCGTTATGGCGGGTATCCACGATCACAGCTTTCTTATTCCGGCAACGGCCTAATAAGGCGGAATAGACCTCGCGGAAACTCTCGCTGTTCATACCTCTTACATGTACATACCCGATTTGCCCGTTCGATAATTTATCTACGGTTTCTTGGCAATTCTCGATCCATCTTTTATAAAGGAGGTTCGATTGCTCTCCGTTACTGATCGCTTTTACCTGTTCCTCGAAACGCTGTTTGCTGGTAGGATCATAGACAGAAAGCATTACTTTCTTACCGACTTTACCGCTTAGCAGTGGATAATAATCGGCGTCTTTCTTTATCGGTGTTCCGTCTATCTTCTCGATGATACAGCCTTTCTTTATCTGGCTGTCGGCCAATGTCAGCGGGCCTTTGGCGATGATTTCCTCGATCTTCAATCCGTCGCCCGTGTATGCGTTATCGAAGAAAGCGCCTAAGCTGGCGGTTTCCGGCCCGGTTAGTCCCGGATTGTAACGAGCGCCCGTATGGGAGCCGTTCAACTCGCCCAATAGCTCGGAAAGCATCTCTTGGAAATCAAAATTGTTGTTGATATGCGGAAGGAAACGGGCGTAAGCGGTCTCATACCCTTTCCAATCCATGCCCCGGAGTGTCGGATCATAGAACTTATCCAAGACTTGACGCCAAGCGTGATGGAAGATATAAGCACGCTCCTCTGCCGGACGATAAGCGAACTCGGCCTTGAAAGCGATCGGTTTTTCCTTGCTATCCTTCAACTCTATCTTTTTCAGTTTACCGCCGGCGGTAAGATAGAGGTTCTCTACTTTCTTATCGGCGAATAGAGTGCCTCGACCGACATTCTTGAGCAGTAATTTAGTGGACTTTTCCTTCAAGTCGTGTTCCCATAAATCAAAGCCTTTCTCGAAAGCGGCGCAATAATATAGTTTATCTCCTTTCGGGGCGAGTACGGCGTCTCCCAATGAGGATGAATTAGCGGTCAGGCGAATAATCCGGTCCTTGCGGTTCTCCAAATCAAACTTCAAGGGGGCTACAGGCTTATCCTTATCCTCTTTTTTCTTATCGGAATCTTTATCGGATGTCTTATCCTCGTCCTTATCTTTGTTTTCATCCGCTTCTACCAAGGCCAGTTCTTCTTTACTGAGGCGGAATTTATCGTAAGCCTCACCGTCGAAGAACATGATGTACACATCCCGCTCAGCACCCCAGCTACCGTGGCTGCGGAAACCGGCACGGTCGGAGGACCAGATCATGGCCTTACCGTCTAATACCCATTTCGCGTCGCCATCCGAATAACCGCTTTCCGTCAGGTTCGTTACCTCGCCGCTACCGTCCGCTTTCACGAGGGCGATATCCGTATTGTTCCATCCTCCGACGGAGATGTAATCTACCAAGAACCATTTGCTGTCTGGCGACCATTGGAAATGCTGGTCTCCATCGCTATACGAATAGAGGTATTTCCCGTCCAATACGGTGCGGACCTGCTTGGTCTTTCGGTTGATAACACGTAAGGTGGTGCGGTTCTCAAGGAAAGCCACCTCGTTACCATCCGGAGAGTATAAGGGTTGGAACGAGGTTTGTCCGGAGACGACAAGAGGCTCCTCTTTCAATTCCGGGGCGTACGTGAATTGCTTATCTTCGTCACGTGTAAGTTTACTTTCGTAGATTCCCCATGTTCCTTCCCGTTCGGCGGAATATACCAATGAACGTCCGTCGGGGCTGAAATCTATATTGCGCTCTTGTTGCGGCGTGTTCGTGATTTGACGAGTCGTCTCGTATTCAATAGAAGTTACGTAAACATCGCCACGAGTGATAAACGCTACCTCTTTTCCATTCGGGGAGACGGCGATATCCGTAGCTCCATCGGTCAGAAGACGATGGATCACGTCGTTCTCGATCTTATCCGCGACGATCTGGATATTCACCTTGGCAGGTTTCTGGCCTTCCTTAACGGTATAGATCTCGCCGTCGTAACTATAGCATAGAGTCCCGGAATTATCGGAGGTAAGGAAACGCACGGGGTGGGTGGTATGCGTCGTGATTTGTTTCTCGCTGTTGCCTGCCAAATCTTTCTTGAAGATGTTAAAGCTTCCTTTCTCCTCGCTTAGGTAATAGAAAGACGCCCCATCCGCGGCCCATACAGGATTACGATCCTCACCGCCAAAAGTGGTTACTTTCTGGAAAGAGCGATCTTTTCCAAGCGTACATAACCAGATATCACGGGTGATAGAAGATTGATGATGCTTGCGCCAAGGGTCCTCGTAACCTTTGTAGTCATTGTATAATAATTTACTGCCATCTTTGCTGAGGGCTATATTTTCCATGTATAACGAAGAATATAAATCCGGCCTTCCTCCGTCCGTGCTTATCTCATAGACTTGCATAAAGCGGGTGCCGGGGAATTGGATATCCTTGGCGTCTTGCAATACGTTGGCCAGATACAAGATGTGTCCGTTATCCTTAAAGGTAGTGGGATATTCGTTTGTGGAGTGGGTGGTGAGCCGCTTGGGTTTCCCTCCCTCCTTGTTCATGAGAAATACATCGAAGTTGCCGCTACGGTTGGAGGCGAAGGCTATTCTCTGTCCGTCGGGCGACCAGACCGGACGGGTATCATGCGCCGGATGTGTTGTCAACTGCCGGGCTTTTCCTCCGGAAGAAGGGACCGTGTAGATATCCCCTTGGTAAGAAAATGCGATCGTCTGCCCGTCCGGGGAGATCGCACAGTAACGCATCCATAACGGACTGTCGTCTGCTTGCGCCGCCGCCGATAAAAATAACGCCAGCGCAGGAATCATCAAGTTTTTCATGTGTACTCTATTTTAGATTTACAAATGTAATCGATTTTCGATATTTATTAGGAGAAATAATTGCGTAGATTAAATTTTTAAATATTTTTGCATATGAACTTTAAAACCGCCAAGATGATGACGAAATATAGGGTGTGTATGACTTTTATGTCCATTTTATTATTGCTATTTCATTTTGTGTTTCTGTTTTCTTGTGGAAAGCTACCGGAAAAAACATTTGCTTTTTCTGATAACCTGCGGATTGACTCTTTGGAACATATGGCTATGGATTCGATTTACCGGAATCCTCGATATGCTCATTCCGCATTGGATGAAGCTTTAAGTCTAACTAAAGATAGCGATAAATATTATAAATTACTTGCGGTTAAAAGCCAGATTTATTTTGCAAATAGTGTATATGATTCCGGGTTTGTTTTACATCGGTCAATTATAGATTATTGCGACCGTGTACCGATGTCTCCCAAGATACATGGACTCTTAGGGACGTTGAAAAATACGGTTGGCAATTATTATTCATTTTTGGATAAAACGGATTCGGCCCTCCTTTGCTATTCCGAGGCGTATCAAGAGATCCGGCAGAGTGAGATGGAGCATAAAATCCCGGATATTTATATCAATATAGCGGATATATATACCCGGAAAGGAGCTTACGATCAGCGAGCCCGCTACTTTCGCCAAGCTCTTTTCGTGAGTGATTCATTGGGTATTATGGATCGGATGTCCTTTCCTATTTATTTTGGTTTGGGCGAGACGTATATGGAATTGAGGGACTTTGACTTATCCGATCACTTTTACCGTTTGGCGGAGAAAGAACTGGATTCTCGTAACTTGAGCGAGAAATTCACCTTTTGCAATAGCCGGGGAAATTACTATTATTACAAGGAAGAGTATGCGAAGGCGCTTCCTTGGTTCTTGAAAGCCCGTGAGGTGGTACGTCCTACTCATATGGATTTCTATACTAACGTATGCGAGATCAATTTAGGGGAGATCTATCTATGTCTGAATCAGTTGGATTCCGCTCGTTTTTATCTGGAAAAAGGGTTTAGGTACTTCCATATCTATAATAATAAGACAGCCTTGTACCATTTGACAACCTTGAAGGCTTCGCTAGCTTTAAAAGAGGGGAACTCCGGGCTGGCTTATCAATTGTTGAGGAGTTACACGGATACGGTAGGCATAGATCCCAAGATGGTAGCGATCCGTAATAAGAACTTGCAGAATTACTTCGCTACCACGGGCGATTTTAGACGTGCCTATGAGTACCAAACGAAGAATAGCGTCATTGAGAACAATATTCGTAGCGAACGAACCCAGATGCGTGTCGCTGAGATCGATATGCGTTATAGCCAAGATACGACTTTACTCAAGCGGGAGGCTATTATTAAACAACAGGCCGGCCGGATGGAATACTTGGAAATGAGCCGTTGGGTTTGGATCTTGCTTTTTGTGATCTTGTCCATCGTCAGCGGCATGGCTTATTACTTTATGAAACGTAAACGGCATGCCCAATGGTTAAGCCATATCGATCAGGTGACGAAGTTAAAGATGGAGAGTATTCGCAACCGTGTATCCCCTCATTTTATATTCAATATATTGAACCGGGAGATTAGCTCGGAGGAAGAAGGAAGTTCCCGCCGTACGCAACTTTCCGGATTGGTGGAGTTGTTACGTAGTAGTTTGGAGATCACGGAAAAGCTTAGTATCACGTTGGAGGAAGAATTACGCTTTGTCCGGACTTACTTGAATTTGCAGGCGCAAGGATTAGGGCCGGACTTCCGTCTGGAATGGAATCTCGATCCCTCCCTTGACACGGACGCAATCTATCTCCCGGCCATGCTGATTCAGATACCCGTAGAGAATGCCGTGAAACATGGCTTGTGTGCGATCGAGGGCGAGAAGCGATTATCTGTTTTCGTGGAGCGCGACGGGAAAGGCATCCATATCCGTATAGAGGATAATGGACCCGGGTATCGTCTGTTTACGAATGCGGGACATAACGGTACGGGGATGGGAACGAAAGTCCTTTACCGTACGATCCTATTGTTGAATAGGAGAAATAAAGAGAAGATCACATATTCGGTCCAAAGCAAGGAGAAGGGGATGGGGAGCGGAACAATCGTCAGTTTCTTTATTCCGTTGGATTTTAATTACGCTTTCTAGGTATCGTGAATGTACGAAAGTAATCCGGGCCGTTTCCTCCGGATAGTGGATGGAAGCAGCCCGGATCGAATTGAATCGAATCGGTTGATTCGGGTTATAGTCGCTCAATGTCTTCAACAGAAAGTCCGGAGCATTGGGCGATAAGTTCGGAGTCAAGTCCTTGCTCCTTCATCTTTCGGGCTATCTGGAGTTTTTCCTCTTGACGGCCTTTCTCGATCCCTTTCTGCATCCCTTTCTGCATCCCTTTTTGCATCCCTTTTTGCATTCCTTCCTGCATTCCTTTTTCAATCCCTTCCGTTTGTGCGTAATCGATGGTCGCATACCAATCCCGATAATTCTTTAGGTTTTCCTCGTAGATCGCACGTTCTTTTTCGCTGAGTGAGTTGACGTTCGCCACGTCCAGTAAGCGAAGGAAGGTCTCCTGTTCCTCCTTGAAGGGAGATTGTTCAAATAGGTTCATATTCTTCAATGTATAAATCCAACGTTCGAAGGAGCTCTTGCACTCCTCCTTGCTTAAACTGAATAACGGGAACGATATGTAGATCTGCTTCATCTTGATCTCATTGAACACCTTTCCCGTCCTCTCGTTAGCGAGGACAACATCCGTACGGAAGTCTGTGAACTCCGGCAACTTGAAATTCAAGAAATAGACTCCGTAGATGGGTAGCAACCGATATTGCCATTGCTTGCCGATTTGTCCTTGCCGGGCCACCATGCGACAAAGATAATAAAAACCTCTGTTAAAGAAATAGTGCTGGGGACAATTCTGCATCTCTAGGATGAACTTGGCCCCGGACACGTCCTCGCAGAGCAGGTCGAATATGATGGTACGGTTCTCGACGGTCTCTGGCTTGATCTCCTTGTCGAGGTAGGTGATGTCCTTGATCTGCCGTTCGCCGGCTAGGGCGGCGTTAAGGAACTTGATGGTAACTTGCTTGTCTTGGAAGACAGCCTTAAATCCAGCATCAGTCATGATGTCTACGTATTGCGCCATAGTTAAATGGTTTTAGGTGATTACTGCTCCAAAGGTAAGGTTTATTTTCGTATTGCGCATTCTGTTTATTGTATATTTCTTAAAAAGCAGGTTCATGGTAGTCTGCTTTGCTATTTATAGAAAGTACGATTAGTATTAATAGTAGTGCAAAATACTATGGATAGTAATCGGCTCCCATTTTGATCAATTCTTATTATACGCTGATTATCAGAAATATAAATAACAATCTTTAAATATTAGGCTTATTGTACTTTTTAAGAGATCAAATTTGGTATGGTTGACTTATTCTTTTCACGTATAAAGATAACATTAAATAATAGACTAAGCCGCTAGCATAAAGTTCTCCAAGTGAATAACTAATCACTTCTCAACTCGTAAGCTTATGGCTTGACAAGCCTTGGATTATACGTTTGAGTATTTGCAATGATTGCATGTGAATGTTTGTATTTATTATGCGGTTATGGATGGATACCATATATAATGTACATGCGTACATTATATAATAGATAGAAACGGCTAGTCTAAACGATCGATTCTTTTAGTCATTTGCAAAGGTACGCGTTTCTTCGATACTTGCAACCCTTCCGGGCTATTTTTTTTCCACTTATCCTCTTTCTTATCAATAGGATAGGTTATCATTTACCAAACAAGCGATTCCTTCAACGAACCTCCCGCTCAAGCGCCTAAAAAACGCAAGATCTAAACGATCGTTTAGACTAGTCGTTTTCGAGTAAAACAAGGGTACTAAACGACGGGATGGACTTTAATTAACACTATTATTAATATTAAATTTTGAATTTATGAACAAGAAGTTTTCTACTCTTTTGGCAGGTATGGCGCTGTTAAGTGTTATGTCTGTTAATGCACAGACTACACCAAGTCGAGTAGACCCGGAAACTGTATTGGGTCAAGAATGGCGTTTAGGCGGTTTGAAGGAGGGAGCTAATTCTGGTCTTTATCAGTTGAAGGTCATGGATGGCACTACTCCTGCTTATCTTGCGATGGAGCTAAATCGTGGAACAGGTGATTATGAACTACGTGTTTATAGTGCAAGCGAAGCTAAGAATAACTTAGAGGCTACATTGTGGTGTGTTTCTGTCTCTAATTATAACCAAGGTCAAGCTCCTATTTATGACTTCCAGAATAAATTGTCTGGAACTATGTTGGATTTGACAATGGCTGGCCATGAGAAGACTGAGAATGGTATGAATGGTGCTTGGAAACCTGTTTTAGGTGGTGAGATCGCAGGTTGGGCATTCTCTCGCTCATACAAAGATTTGGAAGAAAAGAGACCTTTGTATTCTTATTTCTCAACGGACTCAATTGTTGGTTTGAAAGCGGATCCTGCTACCGGCGCTGTTAAGGTTGCCAAGTGGGGTGCTAATCAAATAGATGCCACTTCAAACGCCGCTGATGTGACTAACTTTGCTTTGGTTGGCGCGGCACAAATCGCATTGAGCGAAGATCAAGTAAATACGAAGTTGGGTCTTCTTCAAGATAACGAGGCTGGAGTACAATTGACTTTCACTCCGGACGTGAAAGGTACTAGCTTGAAGAATCCGTTCAATGAGCAGAAGTTTATCGCGGAGGATAAAGATAATGACAAATGGCTTTTCATCAAGCAAAAGGATAAAGACGCTTATTTGAAAGTTGATACGGCTTATACGAATGAGACAGGTACAAAGTTCTTAGCTTACGGTTGGACAGAGAAAGCAAAGGATAAAGCTGATGCTTACAGTTCTATTAGCTCTGAATTACGTGCTCAGCACAAGTTCAAATTTATCTATTCTCCGAGTGGCGATAGCTTGTACATCTATGTGAAAAAAGTTACTTGGAATAATGATGGCAAGTATTGGAATACGCACGTTACGGCTAATCCGGCTAACGAGCATGAGTACTGGCGTGTCTCTTTGCAAGACTTGATTAAAGATGAAACTTGTATTTTGACAGTTGATCCGGAGGACCAGAACACTCATATTTCTTTGGGTCTTAGCGGATGTGAGGAAAAGGGTTCATCCAAGACTTCCGTTGATGATGGCGTTTACTTCATCAAGAATAAGAAAGGACAGTATTTAGCTTCTCCTATCTATGAGAATGGTACTATCCGTTGGACAACCGTGAATGAGGATGAGCAGAGTGTTGCTCATATGCCGGCTTATCAATGGGTTGTATTGAAGAAAAATACAAGCAATGATAAAGTGAAGGCTGTGTCTCCGGTTACTATCTCTAACCGTGAATTCGCAGATAAAGTTATAAATGCGGATTTTGATGGTGATGGCCAGTCAGAGCAATATAAAACAGCTGTTTATTCCACTGTTCAGTTAAGAAAAGCGGAGGGTGGCTCTTATATGTTTGTATATGGAGATAAACTTACAGCGGAGTATGGATCTGTTGATGTAGACTCTTTGTTCTTCGAGAAAGTTCCGGCAGCTTCTATTTCTGATCCGTATTTAGGTTACAGAAAGTTGGAGAAAGATTCTTTGTTGGTTAACAAATATACGTTTAACTATTGGCATCCTTATGCTACGGATAAATACATCGCTAAATCTACAGACTCTACGTTGACTGTGTTGGATGGAAAAGATGCTTTCGTAATTGATACATTGACTGAGCGTTGGAATAATAACTCAAAGGTGTTTGCTACTGTAGATATTCCTTACGGTTATAAGGTTAGCGAGGATGTAGCTAAGAATCGTATTAAGGGCTTGAAGACTCTTGTGAGAACGGCTTATAAAGTTTCTTATAAGGATAACAAGGGTGATCTTAGCCAATGGAAAGTGAATAAGGAAGATAAGTTTAATGTAGGTTCTAGTGCTACTGGCCATCAGCAATCTTATACGACTTATTATGCATTCTTCAAAGAAAACAACCATATCAGTGGAAAGCACTATTATGCGATTGTTAATGCTGCATATGATAATTATTCTAATGCTACAAAATATGTATTAGGTTATCAGAAAGCTGGCGTATCCGATTATGACGGTGCCGCTACATTGAAGAATCAAGTATTAGACGAGACTCGTACTTCCGCTTTCGCTATCGAACCGGACAACACTCCGCTTTACCGTCGTTTCAGTTCTCTTGAACTTGAAGGTAATGAAGGTGACAAGGCCGATACTTTACGTTTTATCGAGAAATACCGTAAAGAATACTTGCAGGTTGAGAATAATAAGAACTTCATGAAAGAAGGTATTGACTTCTTAGGTATTTATACTCCGGATAAGACTGAGGATGGTTTGTCATTCATCGTTGATACCGCATGGGTAAACCGTGGTTCTGGTAATATCAAGCCTCAATATTTGATCTCGATTGATCGTAACGATTTCGAAGGAGTTGAAGGCGTACCTTGTACGGAAGATGACCATCACTTTACCGCAGAAGGTAAACCGACAGATAAATGGCATTGCGTTCACGCAAAACCGGCTGTTCCGGGCTTTGAAAGAGGTAAATATTTGATCAATTTCCATGATTTCGCTAATAAATATGGTTGGTCAACATTATCAAATGGGGAGCAAGATGCTGACTACATGTGGAAGAAATATGATCGTGCAGGTTTCGTGGAAGCTATCCGTGTAGCTGATACTTTGTATATCTTGAGAGATGAGTTCAAGAACTTACCGAACGAGAAGATCAACTTCGCTGATTTGAACAAGGCTGAGGAGGATGCTTGGACTGCGGCTAAGAAGGCTGGAGTATCTGAAGATGAATTTGTTTCACACAAATATATCTTATCTGGTGATAACCATAAGTATGTGACTTGGTCTATGCGTTTCGTAAACAAGGAAGTTGCCGCTAATGAGGTAGAAGCTGATAGAGCATTCTTGTTCGAGTCTATGAAGAGTAAACATGTTTCTGGTTACAATAATTCTGCTATGGGTGACATCGCTCCTACATATGCGGCTTGGTTGAGAATGCAGAATGGTTGTTTAGTTCTGTCTGATGATCGTTCTTCTAATTTCGATGAGATGAATACAGGTGGTGACGATGCTTTGATCTTCAATGTGGAGCAAGGTGATGATATCGCAACAGATAACGAAACAATCGATGCTGTAGAAGGTATCTCTGTAGTAGCCGGTAACGGTACCGTAACCGTTCAAGGCGCAGCTGGTAAGTCTGTAGTTATCACGAATATCTTGGGTAAGGTAATCGCTGAGACCGTTCTTACTTCCGATAACGCTACAATCTCCGTGCCTGCCGGTATCGTAGCTGTGGCTGTTGATGGTGAGGAAGCTGTTAAGGCTATCGTTAAATAAGAATTTAACAAAATAAGATAATCATACAATTCCCGTGCGGGTATCGATCCAAGTAATCCGTGACG
>OGMD01000555.1_pt1 | contig 16425 bp, 7 predicted proteins | sample 1573041 | NCBI WGS metagenome assembly OGMD01 (sample SAMEA2582007, study PRJEB24529) | metagenome | biome: Human gut stool | place: China | collected 2011 | reverse complement strand
GGTATTATCTGATTGACATATTCAGATATAAAAAGCACATAAACAAAACATTAGCAAGAGGAGGCATGACTCCTCTAAAAAATACCCTCGCTGCAGATTTGTAACGAGGGTAAGTTTTTAATTTAGAGAACATTCTCTTTGCTGGTGAAGATTCAATTGGTTTTCGATAAACTAATGTTTGGAGGAATTGTCGTTCCAGCCACTATCTTTACCCAAAGTACGTTTACCCCAATGTTTTGCTTTATCATTAGGAGTTCCGAAATAAACAGTTGGAATGTTTACTCCTTTATCACTTTTGAGTTTAATAATATATTCTGTATTCGGAATGGTGGTAAATGTAATCACATTGTCCTTTTCTATTTTATATTTCACTTCGTTTTTACCATTAACCGGCATTATAATGATATCATTGACCAGCCATGGGTTTTGAACTCTACAGATGTTGCCTTTCAAACTTTTTATTCCTATCCGGGTTACTTGAGCTTGTTCGTTTCTTTCAGCGGATACGATAAATGCTCCTCTTGCCAGTAGAGTAAAAGCAATTCGTGTAGTATCCCACGTGGTCGGTATGGCAGGAAAAACTCTGATTTTGTTTTCATTGCTTTGCAACATCATTTCATTCATGGCTGTGCTATAATTGCTTATAGGCTCCATTCCGCACTGGAAAAAATCATGTGATCGAATAGTATAGATGTGTCCCAGCAAATCGTGAACGGACTGCAGGTCATAAATATTGTCTGGATAACCGGTGACATTGTGCATCAGTCCTTGAGGATACATCTGATGGATATTCACTCCATTAACCAGATATTTAAGAGCTTCGTCTCCAAGTCCCATCCGTGCTGCAATTTCCGGAAAGGGATAATGTGCATTCGCATATTCACGACACTTCAGCAGATTGGCTACAGCTTTTCCCATGCGTGAGTCTTTGTTATCGATGCCGATTAAACCAGCCGGGAAGGCCATAGAACCGCCGCTAGCCCACATCCAGGGAGAATAACGTTTCTCGGTATAATATTCTTCTGCTGGAGCGATGGTTTCCCCACATTCTTCGAATGGCTCATAAGAGATTTTCCATAGATGATTTAATACATGTTTCCATTGGGCAACTTTGTTTTTGTCTATCTTTAATAGGGTAGCTGCCTGGATACAGTTTTTGAAAAGTTGCTCAATACAATTCCTGTCACTAATCGTATTTTTTACATAGCTGATGTCTGCTGATTCATGTAAAGAGGAAAGGAGATAAAATTCTTTCTTCTTCTCATCCCATTGCAGCTTTTCCAAATAGAAATTGGCTGCCTTCTTCATGAAAATATATGCTTTATTTCTCAAGAAATCTTTGTCTCCTGTGAAAGCGTAATAGTCCCAGAAAAGCGAGGCAATCTGCGATGCAGGTGTAAAGTTATGTTTCATATCTTCCCAGTTCTTGCTAGTCTGCTCTCCGGTGAAACAATGCGCTTCGGTTAAGAGCAAAGCGTCGTCTGCCGCACCATATTCTTTAGCCAACATTTCTCCTGACGGAATCATCTTGAAGTAGGTATTAAGGTATGGAATCATCAGTTGACAATCGTTTTGTGCGCATAATCCCCAGTATTGTTGTTGGGTGTTCCAATGATGAGGGGTTACCCAATTCATAACATCACGATTCCAGCGCCACAGTCCTCCATTGAATGCAACCGGAAATTCTCCCTGTGAACCTGCAGCCATCAGATATCTACGTAGATAATATATATTTTCAAGGTAGTCATCTCCCAATTTCATAAAAGCATTGGACCAAAAGTTTTTGTACCAGTTATCTTTGTTTGTCCTTAATTGCTCAATTCCATTCGCTTCTGCTTCATCAAGCAATTTTTTGGCGGCCTCTGCCGGATGGATATTTTCCCGGTTGGTTACTACACTGATCAGAACTGTAAATTTGCTTTTGGCTGTTTTCTGTTCCATTCGATGTGAACTGATAATAACGGATGGAGCCGCTTCCTTTACAATTCTGCACGCTACAGCGAAATGAAGTCCATTGCCGTTTTCTTCAATAATCATATCATTGTCGTTGAGCGATGAATGAGTATTACCTATACCTACGGCAGGATCTTTTGGAAACCATCCACCATACCACCCGGAAAAGGAGCGACTGCCTAATCTTTCGAGTGAAACGGTTGCTTTCTGTTCTATTTCTGCTTTCTCCAGATGTTGCTCCGGTAGATTTTCACATTCTAGTACCCATACGTTACTGCCATGTGCCAACCATGTACGGATAGTTGTTACTGAATAAGGAGTGGAAGCTTTATAAGTAACTTCGCCTTTCTGTAATGATAATCGTCCTTCAAAGTCTTTCAGGTGTATCCAGTTGAAGACAGGCAGACCAAAGTCAATCTTCAAACGTGCTGCATGTTTGAGAACAGACAAGTCGCCTTCTTCTTTATCAGGTTTACTCCATAAATCGTTCTTGTTTATCTGGAGTTCAATCCCATTGTCATTGTTCCAGATCATTCCTCCTGTATTCCCATTTCCCATAGGGAAACCTTCAGCCTCCAATTGGGTGGGAGAAAGGTAAACTATATCATGTTTTGACAGATAATTTTCATCTACCTTGAAGGGGGAAGATGACATCATAAGATATTTATAATCTGTTTTGTCTTGGGCATTAAGGCATGCACTGACAAATATCAAAGAGAATAATATAGACTTTGTTTTCATAGAATGTGATTTTAATCATGATACTCATATCTGACAAAGTCAAATAAACCGGAATTCTCTTGTTGAGCTGGTCGGTCACCGATAAATTTCAGATTCTCTACGCTACAAAAGATATGAAATGCAATCTCTTTCCCAAATTCCAGTTGAAGCTCATGTTTGGGCTCTTTATCTATCAACCAGGTAATATAATAGTTACCGTCCTCCTTTAGCGTCAGATCTATTTCGAATAAATGCCAGCCGGTTTTAATCGTTACGGGAACAGAAGAAAATGGATATGCTTGTGATGTCATGTAAGCAATCATTTCGTCAGGAGCTGCGTTTAATGTCCGTCGAACCGAATCCATTCCATATCCAACTTCAAAGTCCAGTTCATGTTGGTCATTGTGGTATATCCACGAACCTACACTACACTGATCTCCTTTCCCCATCTGGGGGATATGGGTGCGCCAAGTATATCTTCCAGTGGTGTAAATCCGGTCTACAGTACGGATCTTTTTCCGGTCTGTTGAATTAGCCCGGGTAAAGATACGTAAGTAGCCGTTTTCTAATACACATTGATTATCCGGATTGTTATCCTGATGTCCATATTCCCATCCATCCAGATTGTTGAAATTCCATTCTTTGTTCTGTGGATTCTTTGTGATGGTGCCATTTGGCTGTTGCTGTGCAAAGCAAGCGCAGCAAATGTACGCTAGTGCCAGCGTTAAATAATAGTTTCTCATGATGATTGAATTGAGGTGTATTCGTTTTCTAATATTACTTCTGTTGCAAAAGTAGTCGAATACCCTCCTGGGCTCATCAGGTTTTAGTCATTTCAAATCAAGAAATGTTCAAATCTGCATTAAAATCTCCAAATTGTTAATTTCAGGAGGTTCGTTTTTCATGCAATTGATAAATGAAAGTGTTGAGGCTACTCTGACTGTTGTTGCTGATTGTTGCCATGTTGCGCTCTGAATTGAGAAGGAGTCACGCCTTTCATTTCTTTAAATAATGTGCTGAAATATCGTTGGTAAGTGAAACCTACTTGCTCCGATATTTCCGTTATACTGATGTCAGACTGAATTAGAAGAACGGTTGCTTTGTCTATTCTTCTTCGGTTAATGTAATCGTTGGCTCCCATACCAGTCAGTTCCTTAATCTTATTATATAAGGAAGTCCGGCTCATCGCCATTTGATCGGTTAGGAACTTCACGTCCAGATTAGGTTGCGACAAATGCTGGTCAATCATTTCATTTAATTTAATCATAAACTGTTCATCCGCATTACTGAATGTCGTTTCTTGTGGAGACAGGACGAACTGATTACCCCTATATCTGGATTTAATGTATTCACGGTTTTTTACTTGATTCTGGATTACGCTAAGTAGCATTTCCATCTCAAAAGGTTTCGCCAAATAGGCGTCAGCTCCTAGTTTATAGCCCAGTAACTGGCTTTCGGAATCGGCTCGTGCAGTGAGTAGAATGACCGGAATATGACTGATATTCAGATTCTCTTTAATTTCTTTACATAGCTGATAACCATTCATTTGCGGCATCATAACATCACTTACTATGATGTCCGGTTGCTGTTGTTTGATCATTCTAAGTGCTTCCACTCCGTCTTCTGCCTGGTAAATCTTCTTAAACTTATCTTTAAGAGCATCCTTTAAAAACTCTCTTAAATCCTGTTTGTCTTCTACGATCAGCAATGAATATCCTTGCAGATTAAAGGAGCCAGACTCTATTTTTTCCTCTTCGGGAGCACTCAAAAGTTCGTTGAGATAGGAATGTTGGGGGCATGATACCTCTTGCTCCTGTAGATTGGCTGGTAATTCATAAAAGAAAGTAGCCCCTCTGTCTTCATTATTGAAAGCGCCTATTCTGCCTCCGTGCAGATCGATCAACATCTTGGCATAAGATAAGCCTATACCGCTTCCCCCTTCATTGTGTTTGCCTTGGTAGAAACGGGTGAAAAGCTTGTTTATATCTACATTATCCAGTCCGATGCCTTGGTCTTGTACAAGCACTTGGATACTTTCATTCGTACGTGCGGTCTTTATGATGATGCGGGTATTGTCAGGGCTGTATTTTAATGCATTCATAATCAAGTTGGAGAGTACCACTCTGCATTTTGTATCGTCATATGCAACATTCTGTATACTTTCATCAAAGTTATATGAGATTTCAATTTCTTTTGCTTTAGTTGCCGTTTGAAAAGTACCTGCCACTTCCTTTATCCATTCGTGTAGAGGATGTGAGGAGATGCGTAATACCTCTTGTCCAACTTCCATTCTTCGTGCGTCCAGCACGATGTTAATAATATCTTTCATTTGATCGGCCTGTTTGTATGCACCGTGCAGGTAATCTGGTATTTCGTCTTGTTTTACTTCGCCATTCAGAATTCTTTTCAGGGAAGCATAAATAAGAGTTAAAGGGGTGCGCAATTCATGGCTGATGTTGATCAAAAAACGTATCTTCTCTTCATACGTCTTTTTTTCATGTTCACGCATCTTTTGTTTCAGGCGGTTTTCTTTCTTTTTAATTAATGTATAGAAAATGCCTGCTCCAGTGCATAGTGCCAGGAAAATGCATGAGAAAATGAACCATGTGGACTTCCACCAAGGGGGCGAGACGACAATAGTTAATAACTCTGCTGGTTGAATCCATTCGCCGTTAGGTGTATCGCAAGATACGCTGATGGTATATTCTCCCGGTGCCAATGTTCCCAATTCCAAGGTGTGAAGGTAACTGTCGATTACCATCTCATTTTTTCCTGCAATGGTATATCGGAAAAGATGTTTTCGGAAGGAACTCTTTTCGTCGGCAATTACTTGAATATTGAACGATGAATGATTCCAGGGAATGGAGATACATTTATTTTTTATTTGTTCTAAAGTTGATTTACCATTCAACTTTGCGTCAAGCAATTTGAGAACAGGTGACGAATTATTTTCAAAAACAATATCTGTATTGATTCGTACTAATCCCATAGTACCTCCCATGTATAGGTTTCCGGTACGTAAAACCGGGATAGGGGTAAATATCAATTCGTTGGAAGGCATTCCGTCCGATTCGTCAAGGATTACAAAACGTTTTTCGTTAATGATGTAAGCAAAAAACATATTCTGGGCTCCTATCCAAACCCTTCCTTTCTTATCATAGGCAAGGCTTGATACGCTGTTGAACAAATTGGTTTGTATTATCTCTGTTGTTTCTGTCTGTTTATTGTAGTATAGCAGTCCAAAATTACTACCTATCCAGAAATTGCCTTTATCATCCCTACACGCAGACGTGAAATCATTCCCTTCTTCTACACTAATCAGCGACACAAGTTCGTTCTTTTTCATATTGAGCCGGAACAGATTGTGGGTCCCCATTAGATATAGGTAAGTATCATCAGTATATATGGCCTGCATAGCTATTTTGCGCTGGTCATCTATTTTAGGAGCATGGAGGGTAAAAGTCTGTTGGGTCTGTTTGTTATAGATATATATTTTAGCTCCTAGTATGTAGATGTTGTCTTCGGTAGCATATAAGTTCACTAAATCGCCAGACGAGAATTCCCTTTTAGAAATAGAGTCATTGATAATGGGGAATGACTTCATTTGTGCGGTTTTCTTATTAAAAGTATATATTCCTTTATTGAAACATGATACTAATAGTTCATTTTCCGAAAAGTTTGTGATAGAAGTGATCTTATCCCCATATGTAGAAGGGAAATGATGGAATGCGGCTGTTTTTTGGTCAAACGCGTTGATGCCTCCTCCATCGGTTCCTATCCAAAGTAGCGTATCCTTGTCTTCGTAGATACTAACAACGGTCCGTTCACTGATTCCTTGTGTGTTGATCAGGGAATCATCCTTATAGGTCTTGATGAATACTTTCTTGATGCCGAACATTCCTCCACGAATACTCCCGGCCCAAATATTATCCATCTGGTCTTTATACAGGCAATAAATAGAGTTGCTCGGCAGGGATTGATCGTCACCGGAGATATGCTTGAGATAGGAAAACTTCATAGTTGGCAGATCAAGTATGTTGATACCTCCTCCATCGGTAGCTATCCAGAGCTGGTCTTGTTTTTCGAGTAAATCGAAAACTACATCGTTGTTGAGTGCCGAATTCTGGGTGGACAGCTCGAATAGTTTTTTCCCTTCTTTGGAATAACAGACGATTCCTTTACCATAAAAAGATACCCAAAGCCGGTTTCTGGAGTCCACAAAAATTGTGTATATCTCACGTTCACTGACGAATGGACAACGGTACATTTTCTTCTTTGTCAAGTCGTACATCCAAAGTCCGTCTTTCCGGCTACAGGCGATCAATAATCCAGGTTTCCATAGGAAGATGCGGTTGATGCATTTGCGTTTACTACCGTCTATGTCTGAGAAAATAGGTTCGATGCTTTTATTGTTCCAATTATATTTGTATAATGTTTCTTCCCCTCCAAACAGGAAACCGTCATCTGTTTGATAGTACGACCACGCTTGGAATATGTTTCCTTTATATGGTAATGAATGGAACAAGTTTTCTGTCTTATCGTAGATGGCGACTCCTTTGTTGGTTGAAACAAATAGATGCCCGGCAGGGTCTTCTGTTATGAAACGAATATAGTTGTCCGGCAACGAGTTAGGTTGCTTATAGATATAGAAATAGTTTTTCAGCTCGGATTGATCATAGCTGTTCAATCCCCATTTGGTTCCTATCCACATCACTCCCAAATGATCTCTATAGATGCATTGTACTCTCGACTGCGACAAACCTTGCTCCAAAGAAATCTGTTTGAAGTAATAGTCCTGTTGTTCGCTTATTGCAGGAAGGGCAAAGAATAATATCCAGATTAGGATTGGGTATCTTTTGAATGTTTTTCTTTGGAACATAGGCTGATTATTTGTTAAGCAAATATAAGACAAGTTGTATGACTACACAACAATATTGTCCTTTTTTGTTCATCTACTTCATCTGATGTTCAGGAAAAATAAGAGTGGTGTTCTTTTTTGGATAAATGAGGACTTTATTTGAATCATAATTGATTTGTTTTTTTTGATTTGGGTATACATTTGCGTGTCGCTTCTGAGAATATAAGGGAGAAGATTACAGGATAACTTTTGAGAAATCTAATATGAATATTAACCGTTAAAAGTCAACTATGAATTCATCATGAAAGTAACGACGGAAAAGAAGAAAGGAAATAATGTCGGGAGTATTTTCCTCCGTATGTAATGCCAATAAACTCCTGAACAATCTAATATTGTTATACTATAATTAATAAAAAGTATGAATGGTTTAAGAAAAACACTTGGTTGCTTATTGCTTTTACTTTTAGTAGCCGTTACATCTGTCTATGCGCAAAGCACAAAGATGTATTCGGGGACTGTGGTGGACGCTGACAGCAGCGAACCCATCATCGGGGTCAACATTACTCTTAAAGGAACATCTACAGGTACGATTACAGATGCTTCGGGCAAGTTCTCTATCAATGCTCCTATTGGTTCCACACTGGAGTTATCCTATATTGGATATGTAACTAAAGAAATCAAATTGGATGGAAATGTCATTTTGAATATTACAATGAAAGAAGACCAGCAACAACTGAGCGAGGTGGTTGTCATCGGTTATGGTACCATGAAAAAATCCGATATTACGGGTGCCATCGCTTCTGTGTCTTCCAAACAATTTAAAGACCAGCCGGTGAAGCGTATGTCGGACATCTTGCAGGGACGTACCTCTGGGGTGGCTGTAACGAATACGGACGGTCTTCCGGGCGGTGGTGTTAAAATCCGTGTTCGTGGTACAACCTCTATTAATAAGAGTAGCGACCCGCTATATGTCATCGACGGGGTTGTAGCTGGCGGATTGGATGTGAATCCTGTCGATATCCAATCTATAGAAGTCTTAAAGGATGCTTCGGCAACGGCTATCTATGGCTCGCGTGGTGCTAACGGTGTAGTGCTGGTTACTACTAAGAAAGGGACGGAAGGTAAAGTACAGATCTTTGCAAGCGTGGATATCGGTGTTTCGAATATCGTTAAGAAATACGATTTGCTGAATGCTTATGATTATGCAAACGCTTTGAACGATTACAAAGGTAGTGGTACCATTTCTCCGGAAGACTTGGAGGCTTATAAGAATGGGACTAAGGGCATTGACTGGCAGAATAAGATGTTGCAAACTGGTATCAGTCAGGATTATAAACTGGGCGTATCCGGTGGCTCTGCAAAAAATAAGTACTATATCTCTGCAAATGTATTGGATATGACTGCTATGACTATTACTACAAGGTATCAGCGGGCGCAGTTGAGAATCAATCTGGATAACGAACTAACCAAATGGCTGACGCTTTCTACCAAAATTAGTGCCGGTCGGTCACATAGCCATAATGGTAGTATAGACATGATGACTTTCCTGAACTATTCTCCAACAATGGATATGTTCGAAGATGCGGAAAAAGGGGTTTATAAGAAGGACCCGTTCAATTCTGTTGACCCTAACCCTTACGGCAAACGTATATTGAATAAAGAAGATTCTTACTCCTATAATTTCAATGGAAATATGGACTTGTTGTTCAAGATCATAGACGGTTTGACGCTATCGGTACAAGGAGGTGTGAACTACTCCAATAGTCCGAGCTATACTTTCAACTCAGCATTGGTACAGCCGGATGCGATTAGCGGAATGTCCAATAATAACTCAACGAATGTTTTCTGGCAAAACACCAATAATGTAACGTATGACAAAACTTTTGGCGACCATCACCTCACTGCGACAGCTGTTTTCGAAGTTAGCGGTTCTGAGGGAAGATCGTTGGGAATCACCGGTGCCGATCTGCAAAATGAGTTTGTAAGTTATTGGAATGTACAGAATGCAAAGACACGTGACGCCACGAATGGCTATTCTGCAGATGCCCTCGTGTCGGGACTTGCACGTGTGATGTACAGCTACAAGGGGCGATATATGGCAACTGGTACTTTCCGTGCCGACGGCTCATCTAAGTTTCAAAAAGGTAACCGTTGGGGATTCTTCCCGTCAGCAGCGTTAGCTTGGGATATTGCCAAGGAAAATTTCATGAAAGAGCAGAACATATTCCAGCAGTTGAAGCTGAGAGGCAGTTTCGGTATTGTAGGTAATCAAGGTATTGCTTCTTATAGTACATTGGGAATGTTAGCTACAACCAAATATGATGGTTGGGGTACAGATAAGGTACATACTGGCTATTGGACAGGCAACCTGGCCACTCCGAACGTGACTTGGGAAAGTACATACCAATATAATGTCGGGTTGGATGCAAGTGTCCTTGACGGACGTTTGAACTTCTCATTCGAGTGGTTCAGAAAAGATACAAAAGACTTATTGCTTCAGAAAAAGGCTCCGAATTATAACGGTGGTGGTACATTCTGGGTCAATCAGGGCGAAATAAAGAACTCGGGTATTGAATTCACTGTCAGTGCCACTCCTCTAGGCAATAAATGTCCGGTAGGATGGGAAACCTCATTTAATGCTTCGTATGTGAAGAATAAAATCGTAGATTTGGCAGGAGATGATTTCATTGTCGGGGACAATAATACGGGATGGGGTGCTGGTCCTATTGAAATAAAGAAAGTGGGCTATCCTCTCGGTTCTTTCTACCTTTATAAGTGGAAGAACTTCAATAGCGAGGGTGCTAACCTTTATGAACGTCAATCTGATGGTAGTTTGACAACCAGTCCGACAGCCGACGATTTAGTTGTGACAGGCCAAGCTGAGCCGAAATGGACATTTGGATGGAACAATACGCTTACTTGGAAGAATTGGGCACTTAATATCTTCATCAATGCTGCAGTGGGGCAGGACAGACTGAATATGAGCCGCTTCGGGATGGCATCCATGGTCGGTAAATATCGATTTATTTCTCTTGCTGATGCCTATAATAAAGGTTGGGATAAGGTAGAGAATAAGGCGGATGCCATGTTTGCAAGCCACAAGAATCCTAATAACAAGAATTATGGAGATTCTGATTTTTGGCTCGAAGATGCATCATTTGTGAAACTGAAAAACATAAGTCTTTCATATACTTTCCCGAAAAAGGTAACGAGAATAGCGGATATCCAATTGTCTGTTAGTGCGCAGAACTTATTTACGCTGACTAAATATACAGGTATGGACCCGGAAGTTTATAGCTCCGGCTTTTATAACGGTGTGGATTTGGGTGCTTATCCAGTGCCACGTACATTTACCTTTGGTATGAAACTTAACTTTTAATCTTTAAAATATGATCTATATGAAGACAATATATCGAGCATTGAAGAGCACCGGATTGATACTGTTGGCACTTTGGATGGTATCCTGCGAGGATTTGCTGACAGAAGACCCGAAAGGGCAGCTGGCAGTGGTGAATTTCTTCAATTCAAAAGGAGATTTGGATCAGGCGTTGAATGCAATGTATTCTATACTTGCCAATGAGATGTATGCTAACAACGCAGTGGGATTTGATGCTGTGGCAGGTGATGATATAACTACGCACCCTGCGAGTAATAAGCAGCCGATTCGGGAAGTGGATACTTACAATATCTCGAATAATAATTCGTGGGCAGATGAACTATGGAACAAGCGTTGGAGAGTGGTAAAAGCTGCTAATTTCATTATTGATAATGCAGGACGTACTCCGACTTCACAGGAAGAGATAGACACAGCCATTGGACAAGCCTATTACTGGCGCGCCTATTCCTATTTCTATTTTGTGATGACATGGGGAAAAGTGCCCATGGTGGTGAAGGACGAGATTGATTATAATATGCCATTGGCGTCGATTCCGGAAATATATGACTTGATTGTGTCTGACCTGAAAAAGGCAGAAACGATGGTGCCCATCAATTATACGAAGGAACCATATACAAGAAACGGAGTGAATATTGCAGCCAGTCGGGCAGCGGTGAAGGCAACTTTGTCTTACGTGTATATGGCGATGGCAGGATGGCCATTGAACAAAGGGACCGAATATTATAAACTGGCGGCTGATAAGGCAAAAGAAGTGATAGATGGTGTGAAAAACAATACCTATAGTAATAGTTTGTTGCCGGAATACAAAGATGTGTATTCTTTGAAGTGGAATAATAAGAATCCGGAAGTGTTACTTGGTATCTTTTATAACCGAACAGGCACGATAACAAATGCGACTGTATGTGACTTCCTGGCCGATATGGCATATGGTGGAGGCTGGGGCGATACGAATGGTGAAATTAAATTCTGGAAGAATTTCCCCGATGGTCCGCGCAAGGAAGCCACTTATTTCCCGAAAATTATATTGATGGCTGATGCCACTGATGGTAACCCGATACCTCGTGACTGGTGGTATGACGATCCGAATGCGCCTCGCACTGTGGTAGCTCCCTGCTTTATGAAAAAAGTGGAAAGAGCTGGTGAAGATGAGTTTGATTGTACGAACCCGGCTCCCATCAATCAGGATGGAGAGAAAATGCATCAGGTCATTCGCCTTTCAGAAGTGTATTGTTGGTATGCGGAGGCAGTAGGCCGTTCAGGACAAGGTGACAAGACATTGGCCGTTAATGTATTGAATGAAGTACGTAATCGTGCCGACGGGACAAAGAGTAACCGTTACAACACAAGCATGTCTTATGACGATTTGGCAGAAGCTGGCTATAATGAGCACGGTTGGGAAATTGCCGGATATTATTGGGCTAACATTGCAACACGGGCGAGAGATATGTTCCGCATGAATCGCATCAAGGATCATTTTGAATTTAGGAAAGAGAATCCATTGATTGAAGTGGCCGATGGTGTGTTTAGGAAGGAAGCAGTCCCCGTGACTGGTGTATGGAGCGACAGCAAGATGTATTTCCCTTATCCGGCTAACGATGTGGCAATCAATCCGAATCTAAAGAATTGATGTAGAAACAACTATAAAAGATACTATTATGAAACTAACATATTTGTATGTAGGAATGGTGGCTGTATGTGGTGTATCTCTTTCATCATGCAGCGACAATTATAAAGAAAGAGTTGCCATACTGGAGTGCGGAGTATCTAAAGATGCTTTGAATCTCGAGTATTCTTCAACCGAAGCTCAAACGATAAACATCACATCGGAGGAGACTTGGAAAGTGGCAGTGGATCAAGGAGGCGGCAATTGGCTCAATGTATCTCCTTTGGAAGGAACAGGAAATGGTACGCTGAACATCATCGCTGCCAAGAACAACAATGATGCGAAACGTAGCGCAGTCATAACCATATCGGCGAAAGGTGCCGAACTTAAAACCGTTACCATCATTCAAGATGCTTTCCCAGGTATCATGTACAATTTTGCCGACCTCGAAGGATGGCAAAAAACGGGATTAGTATCTGGAATAGACCCATTCAGTATCGTAGATAATGCCGACTGCGAAGATGGAAAAGCTTTGAGAATATATACACGACCTGGAGAACAATATATGGGTACAAACGGCGATCGTTTCAAAGTACAGACAGGGACACGCTTCTATTCCGGTCATTATGAATGGCGCGTATATGTTCCTGTAATGGGAATGAATGATAGATGCAGTATTGGAGCATTTATCTATTTTGATGACGGACACGAGCTGGATTTTGAAATTTGTTCCGGTACGACTGAAGATCGTAGCGCACATAATGCGGGACCGGATGATATGGTATGTTTGGTTTCCAGTCAGCAGAATCCTTTCTTCACCGATAAATCTCTTATTAAAGGTAATGCGTGGCATACGCTTGTTCTTGATTTAAAGAATGAAAATGGGAAATATATGGGGGAATGGCTGATTGACGGAAAGTCTTTAAAGAAGCAATTATTGAATTTTGGTGAAGAGGACGCTAACTTCCGTGTTATTTGCAGTGTAGAGAATCTGATGGGTATGGGTGACCATGCGGCTACTAAGGAAAATTACGGTTTATTTGATTATTTCGCTTATATTCCTCATGACGATTCAACGGCACCTCTTCTCGAAGGCCAACTTCCTCCCGAACCGGCTGGAACAACGCAGAAATGGGACTTTGCTGACAATACGTTACCAGCAACAGACTGGACCAACAGAGGAGGAACATTCGCGGATGGATGGCTAGATCTGTCAGCGTCGGCTGCAACTATCTCATACATTAAAGATGGTGGAGAGGTAGGAGCCGGAAAATATACCTGGAAAATAAATGTTCCCAAACTGGGAGTAGGCGAACAATGGGTGTCCGGAGGTTCTATAGATGTATCGAATGTGGCGGCGGAGAGGTCGTTCTCCATGTACGTTTTCCCTGGTAAGGATTCAGATCGTGCAAGTTGCACAGTGACTCCTGTTGCCGGTCAGATGTTGGTACGTTGCTATACGGAGTCAATGGGCGTTTTTGGTGTGCCTATTGATCCGGGAGAACATATTCTGTCTATTGATCTCAGACTCAACAAAGGCAAGTATAGTCCTGCATGGATAGTGGATGGAAAGGTCGTGAAAACATTTGATACTTGGTATAGTCCGGAGGAGTCTAAATTTAAATTCGCAATTCAAACCAGGTCAGGTGGTGGATGGATGGGAGATACTCCTGTCGTTGGAACGCCTGTTGTCAAATATGACTACGTGGAATATAAGAAGTATGAATATTAGAAATTAGTTGTAAACAATGAAGTGCTTAAAAAGAATAAGAACTGCTGTTTGTTGCGCAATATTGGTAATGGTAAGTGTTTCCTGCAAACAGGAAACACTCGCTACCGCCGAGAAAAAAGTATTTCCTTGGTTTGTTTATAAGGATGGGAGTTCTTTTAAGGATATAGAGCCTGTAAAAGATATCATTAATTCCATCAGTGTTTTTGGCAATCCTCCAAAGTCTTTTATTGACGAATGTCATCTGAATCATATCGAAGTTTATCGGGCTGTAGGTGGAAGTGAAGACAATATAAACACATCTGAAACAATAGAGGTGCTGGTTGACGAATATGTAAATGATTGCAAGGCTAATGGATATGATGGCATAGATTTGGATTTCGAACATTTGAATTCGGATGTTCAGGAGTCATATTCTCGGTTCCTGAAGTTGGCGTCGCAAAAACTTCATGCCGCTGGAAAAAAGATGAGCCATTGTGTGAGCTTTTATCCGGCCTCGTTTCTGGATGAAGAAGCCAAAATGTTCTACGATCCGGCAGTGCTGGCGAAAACCTGCGATTTGGTCAGGGTAATGTGTTATGATATGTATTTCGCACCAGGAGTAGGCAGAGCGGATCTTAAACATCGGGATGATTGTATGGGTATTGGTCCTACATCTGATTATCCATGGACAAAAGAAGCTATGTCTTTCTGGATCAAACGTATCCCCAAAGATAAACTAGTGATGGCATTGCCTGCTTATGCGAATGATTATGCGGTGACTGGCGATATTAAGGGAAGACAAATTTACCAATCTGTGCCAGATAGTGTGAGTGGCGTTTTACCTTCTCCTACTTGGTTGTGTTATGAAAAGGTGAACATATACTTGTATGATGCTACTGATGGAAACCGACATTTGTTTTATGCGAGCGATTCCAGAAGTACGGAAGCTCTGCTTGAACTTGCCGATGAGCTTGAGATTCCCCAAATCGGTTTCTGGCATTTTAGTAGTGTAGATCCACAAATGTGGGACGTTACCGAAAAGTGGAAAAAGAAATGAACTGAATTATCGACCTTAAAATGATGATATAGCCTTTCATCCCCCGATTTTCGAAAGGCTATTTTAAAAAGAAAGTGATAAAGGTATGTACACATATCTTCGTCACTTTTATTTTTTCATTACCTTTGTGGCACTTAACATTAACCCCCAATGAAAAACATGAAAAAGAATCTTTTACTAATTTTCTCCATTCTATTTATTTCTTCGCTACAGGCTCAGAATACCTTAAAACTGATGACCTATAATATCAAGAATGCAACCGGTATGGACAATGTCTGTAATTTCCAACGTATAGCAAATGTGATAAACAATGCCTCTCCGGATGTGGTGGCTATACAGGAAGTGGATAGTATGACTAAACGGAGCGGGCAGAAATATGCGTTAGGTGAAATTGCCGAGCGTACACAAATGCATGATTATTTCGCACCTGCCATTGATTTTGACGGAGGAAAATATGGGATAGGGCTGTTGACAAAAGAAATCCCGCTTCGTTTGCAAATCCTGCCTCTGCCGGGAAGGGAAGAAGCACGTACATTGATCCTGGCAGAGTTTGAAGAGTATATTTATTGTTGCACCCATATGTCACTAACCGAAGAGGATCGTATGAAGTCATTGGAGTTGCTGAAGGATTTTACGTCCTCTTCTAAGAAGCCACTTTTCGTGGCAGGCGACATGAATGCTGAACCTGAATCCGATTTCATCAAAGAATTGCAAAAGGATTTTCAAATACTCTCCAATCCGGAACAGCATACTTATCCTGCTCCTGATCCTAAAGAAACCATTGATTATATTGCCGCATCAAAGCAGAACGATACCGGATTTGCTGTTGTATCTGCGAGAGTGGTTAATGAACCAATAGCTTCCGACCATCGTCCCATACTTGTGGAATTGCGTACCGCTGAAAAAACAGACAAGATATTCCGTACTAAACCTTATTTGCAGAATCCTGTGGGGAATGGTATTACTGTGATGTGGGAGACTACTGTTCCTGCTTATTGCTGGGTAGAATATGGTACAGATACTACCCAGCTGGAACGTGCGCGTATGATTGTTGACGGGCAGGTGGTTTGCAATAACAAACTGCATAAGATACGTATAGATGGCTTGCAGCCCGGACAGAAATATT
>OGMD01000554.1_pt1 | contig 16432 bp, 18 predicted proteins | sample 1573041 | NCBI WGS metagenome assembly OGMD01 (sample SAMEA2582007, study PRJEB24529) | metagenome | biome: Human gut stool | place: China | collected 2011 | reverse complement strand
TGCTGTAACTGTGTGAGATTATGTGAGTTATGCACATTTAATTCACTTATTAACGATAATCCCAACTTATGCCAACAAAGAATACCATCCGTAGAGACTATCTAATCATCCGTAGGATTTTACAGAATGATTACCCAAGTAAGCACACCTTGCTTGATTATCTGAAACGATATGATACCGAGATTGGAGAAAGAACATTCCAAAGAGACTTAGCCGATATACGGAGCAACTTTGATATTGAGATTGTGTACGATGAACAGAAGAACGGCTATTTCGCTCAAACAGATAGTACGCTTAATTTTGACAAACTGCTTTATTTCATCGGATTAGCAGAAAGCTCTGATATTATCCTTTCTACCATCAAAGACAAGAACAAACTCTTTCAATATCTATCTATTAGTCCTAATCCTCATGCAAAAGGAGTCCAAAACATTGGTCGCTTACTTCAAGCAATCCAAAATCAAATGATTATCTGTTTCGAGCATAACAACTATCAGACTGGAAAATCAAAAGAGTATGCTGTTTCTCCTTATCTATTGAAAGAGTTTGATGGAATGTGGTACTTGTTTGCATTTGTTGATGAATTGAAAGCATTCCGCACTTTTGGATTGGACAGGATCAATAATCTCATTGTTACAGATAAGCAGTTCCAAAGAGAAAAGTTACTGGAACAAACAACGGAAAAGTTCAGTCAAGTATATGGATTGATATACGAGCCGAACAATAATCCCAATGCTCCCATTGAAGAAGTAAAGCTAAGGGTTTCTGATATGATGCTGCATTATCTGAATGCTCTTCCTTTGCATAATTCCCAAACGATAGAAAAGAACATACTATCATTGCATCTTATCGTAAATCCAGAATTAGAGAATAAGATTATTAGCTATGGAGAGCATTTAGAAGTCTTATCCCCAGTTCACCTAAGAGAAAGTATTAAGCAACGATTAGTAAAAGCATTATCACAATATGAATGATTATGAAGATATGTGTAATAAGTGATGTTCACGGATTGACTGTTTGGAAAGATATTGTTGCCAAAGAAAGAGAGAATGTAGACAGATTCGTTTTTCTTGGTGACTATGTAGACGATAAGAATGGACTTACTTCTCCGGAAGAACAATTAGAAAACTTGCAGTCTATACAGGATTTCAAGGAAGAATATACTCATGTAGATTTGCTGATTGGCAACCATGATTTGCAATATATTGGAGGTGTAAGGTGTAACCGTTTCAATCCCAGATTATTTGACCTTGTGCAAGATGAACTAATGGATATGATTCGGAAAAGAACACTTCAAGCATGTGCCTGTTATGATAACTATCTGTTCTCTCATGCTGGTATCAGCAATATATGGATGAAAGAGAAAGGAATGGAGGATTATACAGACATAAACAAGCAGTTCCATACTAATCCGTTGATTTTGGATTTTGTTAATAAGATTAATTGTGATGGCTCCGGGAATAATGTTTATCAAAGTCCGATTTGGATTAGACCGGATTCATTAGACAAGTCCGCACTTCTGAACTACCATCATGTAGTCGGACATACCAGAATAAGAGAGATTAGTATAGTAGAGTTAGAAAATAGAAAATTGATATTTACCGATACCCAATTAAGGCAATACCTTATTATTGATACCTGTATCGAAAAAGAACAAATAATAGAGAGTTGATAACCTAAAAGAACAAGAAGATAGCCGTTGCAGCAATGTAGCGGTTATTTTTTTTACCCTTAATTGTAGAATATGAGAAAAATAATCAGAGCACCGACTTAAATTGTCGTACCCATAATCTTAGTTTTGCAGCCGAAAAGGTTATTCAAGGTCAGAACTAATAGGAGGAAAGAAATCAGCAGGTGAGCACTCAAAATCTTTTGCAATGAGGTACAGTTGGTGTACACTGTACTTAGTATCAGAGTTTTCGCTTTCTACTTGCCCGATAAAGCCAGCAGTACAGCCTAGTATCTCAGCCATACCACGCTGGGACACATTAAGCTCTTTCCGCTTTTCTTTAATCCTATTAATGACAAATAAATCAATCTCTGACTTCATAAAACCTTGTTTTTGAACTTGTAAAGATGAAAAAAAGATTTATCTTTGCGCTTAGTAATACTAAGTATTAAGTCAATTCTAAGGTTATGAACAAAAAAACAGAGAAGAAAGGTTGGCTTTATGAATACGAATCGACAGAGAAGTATCGTAAAACCTACAATTGTGAGCTTACAGACGTTCGATACGTGCTAGGTGAGCGGTTTGAAGAGAGCAAAGAAAAGGCTCTGATTTGTATAGGGATTAATCCGAGTATGGCTCTGCCTAACTTTCTTGATCCTACCTTAAAAAGAGTACAAGAGTATGCCAAAAGAAGCGGAGATTATGGAGCATGGTATATGTTGAATGTCTATCCTCAACGGGCAACTAATCCCCAAGACATGGACACCGACAATAATTATGACTTGGAACTTCACTTCAATAATATAAGAGCAATTAAGAATCTACTTTCTGATATTGGAGAAGCTGACATTTGGTGTGCTTGGGGAGCTATTATCAAAGATAGTAAGCGGACATTCTTAACCGACTTGTTGTATGGTAATAAAGACAAAGGCATAAAAGGAATAATGAGTCTGTTTAGTAGTAACCATCATTTCAAAGCATACGGAGCAACTACTAAAGGCTATCCTAAGCATCCTCTACTTTTAGGTAGAAATGACAAGTTGAATGAACTGACAAGTGTAGGATTAGAATCATTACAAAATAAAATTAACGAATGCGCAAGGTAATAAAACAACGAATATATTAAATTATAAATTAACGAATTATGAAAGTAAAAGTATTTTTGATGATCCTAGTATCATTAGTATTAGCGTCTTGTGGAAATAGTAACAAGAAGATAGAGGAAGAAGAAAACCAGACAGTAGAGTTGAAACCCTACGAAAAGAAAGTAAAGGGGTATTTATCTGATGTTTTTGAGATAGTAGATGGAACATACAAGATTGAAATTAAACGTGATGCCATGTTAGAAGGAAAGATACAAGTGAAAATTAAATCAATAGGAAAAGGTGTTCCTAAAGATTACGGCTTTCGTGACGAATGTGGTGGACCGCTTTATTTGACAATCTGTAATAAAGAAGGACAACCTATAGCTAATTTTGAAGAAATGTCAAGTAGCTATGAAGCTGATGCACTTTTAAAAGATATGGCTTCAAAAGTAGGAGAAGAAAACTGGATATTATTTGATAACAGCTTTCTAAAAGATACAATTTCGGCAGAAGCTGCCACTTTCATTATAACCAGCAAGCAAATAGAAGAGACACAAAGAGGTGCAAATTCAAGTGATGATGAATCCAGTAGCGAAAATGAAAGTGATGAACTATCTTCTATTTCGGGTACTGAAGACTGGGATTCAGTTCTTGATGATTATGAAGAATACACTGACAAGTTCTTAGCTATGATGGAGAAAATTAATAAAGATGATAATATAGATGCTCTTATGGATTATCCGGAATTGATGGAAAAAGCCAAAGACTTGGAGAAAAGTTTGAATAAAGCAAAGAAATCTAATTCATTAAGTTCGGCACAGGTTAAAAGAATGACTAAAATTCAAGTGAAATTACTCAATGCTGCTTCCAAAATGGATAAGATGCAATAATGAAGAAACTAAAATAAGATAGAAAAATGAAATTAAAACTCTTTATTTCGGTTTGCATTTTGATGATTTCATTGAATACCATCAATGCACAAAATCTTGTAACCAAGAAAACTTATTGGGATTGGAGTGCATCCCGGCTGCATGAGATTTTCACAGTGATTGCCGGGACAGGCACAATGCACGGTTCTTATAAAGAATATAATCAATCCGGTGAATTAATTGTTTCCGCCAACTATAACAAGAATATGTTACATGGAGTTTGTACCAACTACTTAGGTAGCTCTCCTAATCGTATATTAAAGACAACGACTTATGTTAATGGAGTAAAGAATGGGGAAGAAAAAGACTATACATTATATGACGAACACTGTCTGTCTGCGAAAAGTATATACAAAGACGATAAAGTTATAGAAAAGACATTCTACTATACGGAATCCGCATACAAAGGTCGCAAAGAAAGGTATATTAAATTTGATGTAGACAAAACATATACAACTGATTGGTACAAAGACGGCAAAATAGCGTATGATGGTGTTGAGGACAGAATGGGAAATCCAATTCAATTTACTAAAAACAATGCAGAGGGAGCTGTAATCCAGAAATGCGAGAATAATGTAACCACTACTTATACTGACGATGGCAAAATGTTGAAGCAAAAAGAAGATCTTAATATAGGACTCTTAGAAGATTATGATAATGGTGTTCTCGTAAAGACAGTCAGGACATTCAAAGAAAATGACGAAGAACTGCATGAGATCATTTTGTACAGCGATAATAAACCATCTTCAAAACAACTCCTCAATAAAGATGGAAAAGATGTTGAAGTATTAAGAAAGCAAAAAAGGTTAGAGATTCAATATGATTCGTTATATCAAGTACTTAAAGAAATCTATCCTCTTGAAATACATAATGCTTTTAGGGAAAAGGAAGAACGAAAGAAATCTCAATATTACAAGGAAATCTACAAACCCTATCGTAGAGCATCGTATGAAAGCGATGAAAAATCATCATTTTTAAATTGTATATACAGAAAGCTTAGAAATAATTTTGATAAAATGGCTAATGAACGGCTTGAATTTAGTTCCCAAAATTCAAGAACTGGATTTATTAAAGATCAAACTGCGATTGATAAGCTCAGTGCATATATCAACAAAATAAGACATGAAAACATAGCTGAAGATTATGAAAAAATGTCTAGTATCGCAGAGTTAATAGATAAAATCTCGAATGATTTATATTATGTAGAATGCGTGTATACCGACTATCGAGGGTATAAAGATATTGTACCTAATAAGCATAAAACAGCCTATAATGCCTATATTACGGTAATTCAATATTTACAATCCAGATTAGAAAATGAAACTTTAAGTAATACATTTGGGGTAGTTGAACTATATGCTACAGTTTGTGCCAAGATGAGAAAATGGGAAAATGAGAAAATCTCTTCCATTGAGAAATTATTAAAGAAAGCACAGAATCCAGAAGAACAACTACTGATTTTCATAAAGAACGACATTAATCAAAATTAGCAATTCTTATTCATATTCGGAACCGCTATAATATAAAGTTGTAGCGGTTTCTTTTTAGAATAAAGCAATGTATGCGTCAAGAAATGACGTAGATACTAAAGTTACTTTGCCCACATTAATGCTAAATAAGAAAAAGGATATGAGAAAACTTAGTATATTCAACTACAAATACGAGAAAGAAAAAGTCGTAGAATCTGGATTTCCAGAATTGGATAAAGTAACATTCGGGTGGAAGAATGGAGAATTGATTGTGATTGGAGCACGTCCGGCAATGGGAAAGACAGCGTTTGGAGTTTCTATGGCACGAAATATTGCTATTCTAAATAGGATCCCAGTAGCTTTCTTCAGTCTTGAAATGTCAAGTGTACAATTTATGAACAGATTCTTATCAAATGTGAGTGGTGTGGAAGCAAATCAGGATGAATTGTACAGCAAACAAGAACATCGTTTTTTAGATGATGCAGAAAAAATCATTGAGGATGCTCCTGTCTTTCTGGATGATACTCCCTCACTATCTGTACATGAGCTTCGTACTAAAGCCTCTCGTCTTGTACGGGAACATCAGATTAAGTTAATCATTGTGGATTATCTCCAATTAATGAATGCCAGTGGACTGATTTTTGATAACCACAAAGAAGAAATAGGTGTGATAACTCGCTCTCTTAAAACACTTGCCAAAGAGTTGAATATCCCTATCATTGCTTTTTCGCAGTTAAATCGCTCTGTAGAAAGCCGTGAAGGTATTGAGGGGAAACGCCCTCAATTAAGCGACCTCCGAGATTCAGGGAGTATTGAGCAAGATGCGGACATGATTTGTTTTATCCACCGTCCGGAATATTATAAAGTATTCCAAGATGACAAGGGTAACGATTTACATGGTATGGCTGAAATTATTGTTGCCAAAAATCGTAATGGGAAAACGGGAGGTGCTCGACTAAAATTCTTGGGTGCGACATCACGCTTTCAGAATATAGATGAAGAATCTAAGCCATAATCATTTCGCATGAAAGAGAGATGTTTTAAATTCAAACTAATCAAAGGTGATGAAAACATCATCCTAACATTGAATTGCTCTGAGTTGTCTATTAATACAATTCACAGGTTAACAGACAACCCTATAAAATTAGAGGCGGGCAAAGAATGCAAATTGTTATTCATTGGGAATGTAGATTGTAGCTTAGAACTGGAAGATATATATAATCTTACAAGTTTCATACAGTCATTTGTCGGTAAAACATTGGTGTGGGATATTATAAATGAATCTCCTAAATTAGATGAACCAAAAGATTTAAACGGGTATTTAATAGTTACATAGGACTAAGAGGTTATGTCAAAGTAGTAAATCCTCTTACTTATATGTAATATAACGTTTAAACTGTGCCTGACTTACACATTATTGCACAGTCACAATGTTTTCAAAGACTTGAAAGGAAAGGTTTAACGTTATAAGCGTGCAATTGTGGGAATTGTTTTTTTATTTTATAAAGCTATAGAATAAATCCTTATATTCTTGCTCTATGATTTTAAATTGTATAAACTTGAAGTTAGGGGTAGATAGAATCTCACCTTTGTAGTTTAACAGTTCTTCGGATGTGTAATGTAGAAATTCGTGATAGAGCATTACATTGTCTACACTATCTATTTGTTCTCGTTCATGTTCGTTGGGAAGTTCGCCAAGAAACATGCTATATACCATATTTTGTAAATTAGCTTCTGCTTGTAAATATACGTCTAAATGCTTCTTGATAGGTCTTGTAATATCGGATATGTATGCTTCGCTCGCATCATGCAGTAACAATGCTAATGCTACTTTATTACTATATCCACGGGTAATGGCTTCTTTGCAACAAGCAATGCAATGTTGTGCCACTGAATAGAATTCTGGGAAATGTCCGTTTGCTCTTGTCATTAATGATAAAGCATGTGCAATATCATCAATGTGAATATCCTCCTTGATGGGGGCTAAAGGAAAGAACTTAATTTTTGTGTAAGTGATAATATAGTCTGACATGATTAATGCTGTATAAGTTTTAAATTCTGTTTAATATATTGCTGCTAGCAAACATGGGGATTATTCTTAAATAGAAGTATTGTGTTTGCTATCAGCAATATGAGTACAAAGGTAATAAACAAGCTAAATTTGAGCTTAATTAATCGAGTCTCAAATCATTATCCGGCATTATTTTCGTCCTTTTTCTTTCTGCCTCTTTTCTTCCGATTCAAGAGATAATTCAAATAGATACTCGGCTTAAAGAATGCTACTTTCTTTGCTGGAATGTCAATAGGTACAAATGTACTTGGATTCATCCCTTTTCTTGCTGACTTCTGCTTTACTGAAAATGAGCCGAAGCCGATAATTATAACTCTACCGTTTTTCTTCATCTCTTCTGTAACGGTCTCAATGACTGCATCTAGTGCCTTTCTTGATTCTGTTTTGTTTAATCCTGTTTTTGCTGCTACTGCATTGGTTAATTCTTTCTTGTTCATACTTATATACTGTTTAATGTAATTGATTGTCAGATATTTGTTAGATTAATTTCGTTTGCTTAGATATGACGAAGCGTCATAAATATGACAGGCTGTCAAGTTATGGATAGATTCAGCTTAAACACTCACTTTCATACATGAGGCATTTACCTCTTGCAATTTGAATAAGCAGCGTTTGTTAATCTTGTAGCATTTAATAGTACCTAAATTGACGAGCCGATACAAAGTAGAGCGAGAGATATGTAGATATTCGCATACTTCTTCATAAGTGAGATACGCCTCTTTTTCCATCTTGTTCTTGACTTTTACTTTAGGGTTAAGTAATTCCTCTCTCACTATTTCTCGAACAACTATGCTTAGTGCTTCAATGAATGAAGCCTGATCGTTGATAAGGGTAATTTCTTGTTTCATATTTCACTGATTTTGATGTTAAATGCAATTTATATTTCAAGAATCATTCCTTTTGAGTTTTTATAAGCCTAATGATTAATGTGATTTGTGGAAAATGGAATTGGAGTGTTATGACAAAGTGTCTGTTCTTCTTGTTGAGACAAATGGCACATAGAGAAATGTTTATGATTAGGTAGGGAGACTTTCTTTTACTAATGTTTTTTTATAATATTGCTATGTTGATATGATTGATTTTCAAGAAATGTTTTTCTTGTAAAGATGCGATGAAGTGTCATAATTTGGGTATAGAGATTATGGCGAATGTGCATCAGCTATGACGAAATATCAGAATCAACTAGTGTTTCTTTGATTTCATTTGTTAATTTATAGTTAAAACAAATGGTTTGATATGAAAAGATAGTAGTAGGTGTTTGGTTTTTCATTATCATTGTTCTGAAAATCTAAATTTATTTTTTATATTTGCAGTAGTTTTAATAAAAGAGGAAATGACTTTATTAGGAGAATATTTATTAGGAAAATCAGTTAATAAGGCTGATATATCTCGTAAAACGGGTATTAGTAAGTCTCGATTAAGTGAATTAAGTAGAAAAGAGTCAGCAAAATTAAAAGCTGATGAAATCTATTTAATAGCACTTGCAATTGATGTACCTCCAGAAGAAATTCTTAATAAAGTATGTAGCCATCTCAAATTATATAGAGTAAAATGAAAAAAAAACTTTCTTACATCGATATATTTGCTGGATGTGGAGGACTTTCTTTAGGCCTTCATAATGCGGGATGGCAAGGATTATTCGCTATAGAAAAAAGTCCTGATGCATTTAAAACGTTAGAGTATAATTTAATAAAGAAAGTAAATCATTTTTCTTGGCCCAATTGGCTTCCTCAAACTCATCATGATATAAATATTGTCCTTAAACAATACAAACAGGAATTGTTAAAACTCCAAAGAAAAGTTGATCTTGTTGCGGGAGGACCACCTTGTCAAGGATTTTCTATGGCTGGTAGAAGAAAGGAAAATGATATACGTAATAATTTGATAAAATCTTATATTCGCTTTATTAAAATAATTCAGCCCAAAATAATTTTCTTTGAAAATGTCAAAGGGTTTACTTTAGAATTTAAAAAGAATAAAGATAAGGGAAAAGAATACTCTTCGTATGTTGAACGTGCTCTAAATAGAGCTGGTTATTATGTTAAAGGTGAATTAGTCAATTTTGGAGATTATGGAATACCTCAGAAAAGAACTCGTTTCATATTAGTTGGAATAAGAAAGGATATTCCCAATAGTTCAAAAGAGGTTGTAAATCAATTCTTTTCTTTAATTAGAGAGAATAGATATTCTTTTTTATTAAGTAAAAATATAAGTATAGAAACAAACTTGGGAGATGCCATATCTGATTTATTAAGAGGGAATGGTGAAATAGAATCTCCTGATAGCAAGTCGTTTAAAGCCGGAATTTATTCTGGTATTAGAACATCGTATCAACAATTAATGCGTGTGGGAATAGACCAAGATATTCCAGATAGCCATCGTTTTCCTCGTCATAGGCCTGATATCGTTGATAAATTTCGTGTTATTTTGAATACTTGTAGAAAAAATAAAGATATTGACTTGCGTACCAGAGAGCATTTTAATATTAAGAAACACACCATAATCCCATTGGATGAAAATGCAAAAAGCCCTACTATAACGACTCTTCCTGATGATTATATACATTATTCGGAACCTCGGATTTTAACAGTAAGAGAATATGCAAGAATACAATCATTTCCAGATTGGTATGCTTTTCAAGGGAAATATACAACGGGAGGGAAACTACGAACCAAAGAAGTCCCTCGTTATACGCAAATAGGGAATGCTATTCCTCCTTTATTTGGAGAACAAGTTGGACTTATGTTAAAAAAAATCATAAATGGATAATGGCATATTAACTTTTGATATAAAAACTGGCATGAAGAATATCATTGGTAGGGATTTAATAACCGATGATTTTATTGCAATATATGAGCTTGTCAAAAATTCATATGATGCATATGCAAGCTATGTCCAAATAACTTTTGGTGATGACGAAATTGTTATAGCGGATAATGGAAAAGGAATGTCAAAATCAGATCTGATTGAAAAATGGTTTGCAGTTGCTTATTCCGCAAAAAAGGATGGTACAGAAGATGATGAAACAAGACGTGAATCTAAACATCTTAATAATTTAAAATCAAGAAGATTCTATGCGGGTGCAAAGGGAGTTGGGCGTTTTTCATGCGATAGATTAGGCGATGGATTATTTTTAAAAACTTCAAAATATGATGAAATACAAGCGTATTCTCTTGAGATAAACTGGTCTGATTTTGAAAAGGATGCAAAACAAAGTTTCAATTCTGTAGAAATTCCTTATAAAGAAATACAACAAAATGCTATCTTTCCTCAAGGTAAAAATCATGGTACTATTCTTGAAATTAGACGTTTGAATTCTAAATGGACAGAAAATAGGCTTATTGAATTGAAACGATCCCTTGAAAAATTAATTAATCCATTTAGTAATGATATTGCCTTTCAGATAGAAATAATAGCTCCTTCTTTTATTAATTCTGATGAAGAGAAAAGGCAATTAGGTGAAAAATCGAAGGTGATAAATGGACTTATCTCGAACGGTATTTTAAAGGTTCTTGATTTAAAGACTACTCAGATAAGTGTATTTGTTGAAGATCGATTAATTTCAACCAAAATAATCGATAGAGGTAACTTGATATATCATATCGAAGAACCCAATGCTGATGGAAATATTATTGATGATTTAAATATCAATTTGTATTATCTTAATAGAAGTGCTAAGATTAATTTCGGAAAATTGATGGATATTGAACCTGTCAATTATGGGAATGTTTTTTTGTTTAAAAATGGCTTTAGAGTACAACCATATGGTGATGTTGGAGATGATAGTTGGAAAATAGATAATAGAAAACAGCAAGGATATAACCGTTTTTTAGGGACAAGAGATTTATTTGGAAAAGTTGAACTTGTAACTGAAAATTATCAAGAGTTTAAAGAGGTATCTAGCCGAGATGGAGGATTGGTTGAGACTTTAGGTAAGCTTAAGCTATTTTCCCTCTTTTACGAAAAAGCTTTAAAACGGTTAGAGAGATATGTGGTTGGAGTATTGTGGGGAGAGGGATTTATACGACGTAATTATTTTTTCGATACTAATATAGCTCAAAAATATAGAAGTGAGCTTGATGAAGACAAAGATAAAGATTCATATGAAGATATTATTAAAAATATTGGAAGTAAAATAGATTTCGTTAATCTTGTCAAGACTTTGTCTGATGATAAGAATGTCAAGATTGTATATTGTAATAAGGACCTTCTTAATTTAGTAAATGAAAAACTAGATGTAGTTCAACCAAAATTTTTCGCAGAACTAGAAAAAATAGCTGAGAAAACTAGTGATAATGACTTACTTAGCCAAATAAGACTAACGGAAGATAATTTCGATAGAATTATAAAAGAGAAAGAAGATGCATTATTGAGAGAAGAAGAGGAGAGGAAGAGAAGAATAGTGGCTGAGAAAAAAGTAGAAGAAGAGCAGCTTAAAAGGATTGCAGCAGAAAAGAAGCATAAAGAAGAGGAAGAAAGAAGAAGAACTGCCGAATTAGAAGCCGAGAGGAAGGAAAAAGAAACGATATTAGCTGAATTAGCTAAACTTAAAGCTGAAAAAAAAGCCAAAGAAGAAGAAGAGAAAAATAAAGATCTCTCAGATAAATTGAGTATTGAATCGAAGAAAAATCAATATTTAAATGCAACTAGAAAAACATTGAGTGATGATGCAGAACAGCTCGTACATTCTATTGATTTATATGTTGGAAATGCATCAACATATGTGAATGAATTGCTAACCTCTAATGTTTTAGATAGAGAAATAAAGGATAAAGTATATTCCATAAAAAATAATATTGATAGAGCATTGAAGGTATCTCAAATTATCATTAAATCAAATTTTGATTACAAGCATATTAATCAAAGGGTAAATATACCTGTTTATATGAAAGAGTATTTAGAAGATATGGCTTTATCTCGAAAAGATCTTGATATTAAGATTGGAACAGTTATTAATAAATATGCATTAATTAATCCAATAGATGTTGATATTATTTTAGATAATCTTATTTCTAATTCAGCAAAAGCAAAGGCTAAACATGTTCTTGTTGAGTTTGAGCTTACAAATAATAAACTGGAAATTTTTTATTATGATGATGGCATAGGTATGCCAGATAAACTAATCAATAATCCTGATGCAATCTTTGAATTAGGAGTACGAGAGTCAAGTGAAAAGGGCTCTGGCATAGGCATGTATGATGTAAAAAAAAGAATAAACAACATAAAAGGTACCATAAGTTTTATTGGAAATAAGATAAAACTAAAGGGTGCTGGTTTTAAAATTCAAATTTAATAATGAGTTCAAGTCAGCCGCTATTTTTAAATTATTTGGTGTTTGATGACGATAATGATGCAGAAATTCAATATCGTACAAACGTTACTGATCCATCGTTTAAAGGTAATTTAATTTTCATTAATCCTACGAATTTTTACGATGCAGAGTTGAATATTTTTGATGAAGAAAAATTTATTTCCGAAATTCAAAATAAGACTCAAGGGGTTAATATTAATCTTATTATCTCTGATTGGAATATTCTTCCCTCTAATGATGATGGATTTTCAGGAATTGTTGGTTGGAATATTATTGAGGATGTAATTAAGGCAAAAGCAAAACTTAAAACTCGATCTTTTCTGATTTACTCCGCTGATTTAAATAAGGCTTCTCAATACATAATTGATAAGATAAGACAAGATATAGACAAAAATGATATTATAACATCATTGAATTTTATTAGTAGCATATTAGAGATAAAGCTGAAATTTTGCAAAAGAAATGAGCAAAGATTTTCTGAAGTAATAACTTTGTTGAAGTCGTCTAATACTATTTCAAATGTTGTGTTAGATTCTATTTTAAACTTTGATAAGAATACTATTGTAAAAACAGGAAATAAGCATTTTGATGGAAAAAAAATTTCAGAACTGGTAAATGAATCTCCAAATATTCAAGGACTTAAATTTATTAGAGAATTTATTGAATTATCTATTGCTAATTACAGTGAATTAAATGCATAAATATAATGACATATTAATATTGCACCCGATGGATGCTTCTACTAAATTTCTGGAACCATTTAAGGATAGTTTCGGGGTGAATTATTATGGGTTTAGTTCTGATACTATTTATAATGCAAAAGCTAAGTTGGGGGATTTAGAGCCTAAAAGTTTGATAGTCTTCATTGGTCATGGTAGTAGTAGAGGGTTATATGAACCAGATGAACAACATATTTATGAAAAGTATTTTTTAGATGCGATGTGGGGAAATCATTATTTTGAAAAGCATGATGTTATATTATTATGTTGTAGATCTAATGAATTTATAAGAAAAATTGATAAAGCATCATGCTTGATCGGATTTGGCAATATAATTAGTTCTAAACGGGAGCTTGATGTGCATAATAAAAATATTAAGATTAAGAAGAAACTATCGGAAGAAGAAATAGCCCTTTTTAACTCTTATTTTGTCGATTCAATAATTAAAACCATAAAACTTATTGAAAATGGCAATATTATTTTTGAAGATGTATCTAAGTATATTGCTTTTTTTATCAATAAATGTGTAGTGAATATTTTAAAAGATAGATCTAATCCTAATAGAGTAGAATTAGCTAGGTTGTTATTTGAATTTAGAGATGAAATAGAATATCAGAATAATGCAGAACTTTTTAGTATCTAATTGCGAATTTGTGGGTCTCAATCTGGGTCCCAATTTCTCGGTGCAATGTGACACACTATGTCACAACACTAACCAATCATCTTTTTTTTCAAAAGGATTGGGTGCGTCACGTTGTGTCGTATACTTCTACTGTGGAGGAGATTTAGTGACCGCCAGGAACCTCCAAAAGCAAGAAAGGATTAGAACGAAAATTTCTAATCCTTTTGTTTTTCAGCAACTTACGTCCTCTGTGGTGGAGGGATTGGAAGAATAAATTTCATAGTTTTCAGCTTTTGTTTTACAATTGTTTTACAGTAAAACAGCCAAGAATTGTAATGAAAGCTACGATTAAGATTGAGTTGCGCAAAGATTACGCAACCAAAGAAGGCAAACAAATGGTTTGCCTGCGTTACACTGCTTACCGTCGTTCTACTCTTATCAGTATGAACATAGCAGTCTACCCTAAGCATTGGAACAAGGTGTCGAATACCGTACGTGGTTCCGAACCTCGTTGTTACTACTACAACAAAGCCATCAGTGAAGTGTATCAGAAGGCAGATACGATAGTAATGGAGAATTTCTTTACTCCGTTGCCTATTCCTCAATTCTTGGAACACCTGAAAGATAAGCATCACGGCAATACGGATTTCTATATTTTCATAGAGAATGAGATAGAGCAGCTAAAACAATCCCGTGCAGCCGGAACGATTTCCAACTATTACAAACTAATCAATACCATGAAGGAATGGAAACCTACCCTTTCTTTTGGCGAGATTACTTTGGACTTTATTCAGCAGTTTCACAATCACGAACTGGAAGTTGGCAATATCCTTTCTACTGTCTACAAGAAGCACTCTAACCTGAAATTCCTGATTGGTATCGCTGTTGATAAGGAGAAGCTGGCAAAGAATCCCTATGAGAAGTTTGAAATTAAAAAGAATATCAAGGCTCAAAACAATGATGTGCTTACGGAGGAAGAACTTAAAAGGCTGCAAGCGGTGTATGATAAGAAAGAATACAGCAAAGGAAAACACGAGGTACTAAGAGAGTTTCTGTTTAGCTGCTACACCAGCTTGTCCTTTGCTGAGTTCTCCGTACTAACCTATTCGGACATCAAGCCGATAACGGTTGATACAGGCGAAACGTACCTGATATTATGTAATGAACGTACCAAAACTAGCGTAACTTATAAAATTCCCATTGTCTCGCCTGTAGTCGTGGCTCTGCTTGGAAATGGTGAACCTTGCCAAAAGATATTCTTGCCTATATCCAATCAGCCTACCAATCGCTACTTGAAAGATATTATGGCAGATTTGAAGATTGACAAGACAATGACCTTCCATCGAGCCCGCCACAGCTTCCGAACCCTCGCTGCGAAGAAAGGTATTCGTGACGGAATAGCTGAACGAATAATGGGGCACGCAGAGGGTAATGACATCAAGGATATTTATACGCACTTGCATGACGAGGATATTGTGATGGAGATGAGGGATAAGTGGGTGGTGTAATTGGAACAAATTTTCCGCACTATCCGCATTTCTATAGTTAATGCGTTGAAAAACAGATTTCTGGTAGTGCGAGGATAATATCATTGAGATTACAAATAGATGTTGGTAGAAAAACTTTTTTCACCAGCACCTATTTGTATATCAATCAAAATAAAATGAGTTTATTAACCCTTTGATTATTAAGCAAATCGTGTTGTTTTTAAAGCACTTTATGAGAACTTTTTTATATATCTTTAGTTTAATAGCTGTTCGATATTTTTAATTAGCATTTCTGTTGGTAAGTCCCTCGATATATACAAATTATGTGTAGTCTTGCCAAAAGGTCCTTGCTGACTTATTTGGTAATTGCAAAAATCGTTTAAATTTGGCTTCCAAAATTCTTTTTTCCAAGGATCAAGTGAAATAGCTTCTGTTAGCATCATATTATAGTAGTTATCGTCTGGAAAAACAAAAAAAGCTATTTCTCCAGAATCCCATGAAAATCCACCATCAGGTTTTTCTTTTACATCTGCCAGTGTTGCTGGATATACTATACATTCGCATTCCATTATCTTTTTGTGCCTAAATTGCCAATCTGCAACAGGAGGAATGAAAGTTAGAGCTTTTTTAGAAGGTTTGTGGGGCATATTTTTCTTTTGAAACTCAATAGACTTGTGTATTCTCTTGATTTTCCCATCTCTCAATTGAAGGCGTGAGTCATAAAAAAGATGCATACCTGGTTCCCAATATTTCTCATCATCATCTTTTCTCGTAATAGATAGTAATCTTTCCAATAATTCTTCAGAATATGGAAAGATAAATATTTCTGTATCAGATGTTTCAGTTGTTGAGTATGTAGAATACTTCTTTCCAAACATTTCTGAAAGATACTCAAATCCCGGAGCGTCTTCCACAGGATTAGCTTTTACAATAAGAGCATGACCATCTGGATTTAGGTGGTTGTCCTCGATTCCAATAATTACAAATTTTTCCATATATTATTTAAATTGTAAACATTCAATATAGTTGTATAATTATTATTCAATATTCATACAGATGTTCTTGTGACA
>OGMD01000546.1_pt1 | contig 16549 bp, 14 predicted proteins | sample 1573041 | NCBI WGS metagenome assembly OGMD01 (sample SAMEA2582007, study PRJEB24529) | metagenome | biome: Human gut stool | place: China | collected 2011 | reverse complement strand
AGATGCAGGTGAAGGTCAATGGCATACCGGTTCCCGGGGCAGTCAAGACAGACAAGGGCTACTGGATGATCCAGAGAAGCTGGCAGCCTGGTGATACTGTTTCCTGCGAGATGGAGATGGAGCCGGAGCGGGTCTATGCACACCCGATGGTGCGGGCGGATGGTAACCGGGTGTCTTGTGGGTTGCGGATCAATCCGGAATACTCGGACGTGGAGACGGACTTGTATAATCCTTGTGCCCCGGGTTCCCGGATGGGGGTGACCGGCAACTTGCTGGGAGACACGTTGCCGGAGGGTATCGAGGGGCTGCATTTCCATACCTTGTGCGAGTCTACCTCCTATGATCTGGAGCGGACGCTGGCCGAGGTGGAGAGGCGTTTTGGCCGTTTCCTGCCTCACGTCAAGTGGCTAAATATGGGAGGCGGTCATTTGATGACCCGTAAGGATTACGACGTGGAGCATTTAATCGCTTTACTGAAAGGCTTTAAGGAGAGATATCCGAACTTGGAGTTGATCATGGAGCCGGGTAGCGCCTTCGCTTGGCAGACCGGGTTCTTGCTGACAACCGTGGTGGATATCGTGGAGAACCACGGTATCAAGACGGCGATTATCGATGCCTCGTTCACCTGCCATATGCCGGATTGCTTGGAGATGCCCTACAAACCGGCGATTCGTTTCGCTACGGATGCCGTGGAGGGGAAACCTACCTACCGGATCGGGGGAAATAGCTGTTTGAGCGGTGATTATATGGGAGATTGGTCGTTCGATAAGCCTTTGGCGATCGGCGACAAGCTGATTTTCGAGGATATGATCCACTACACGATCGTGAAGACGAATATGTTCAACGGCATACCGCACCCTTCCTTGGCCCTTTGGAACAAGGACGACCAGCTGGTGGTGTACCGTACGTTCGGCTATGAGGATTATAAGAACAGGATGGATTAAAAACAGAAACAAAATAAATATGGGTATTTTTAGCTTTTTCAGTAAAGACAAGAAGGAAACCTTGGATAAAGGTCTATCGAAGACAAAAGAAAGTGTTTTCTCCAAGATTACCAAGGCGATCGCCGGTAAGAGTAAGGTGGACGACGATGTGTTGGATAATTTGGAGGAAGTACTGATTACCTCGGATGTCGGTGTAGATACCACGTTGAAAATCATCGACCGTATCGAGAAGCGTGTGGCCCGTGACAAGTATGTCACCACCCAAGAATTGACCACCCTGCTGCGTGACGAGATCGCTAGCTTGCTGACGGAGAACAATACGGAGGATGCCGAGGGATTCGCGCTTCCGGAGGGCAAGAAACCCTACGTGATCATGGTTGTAGGCGTGAACGGGGTGGGTAAGACGACCACGATCGGTAAGCTGGCCTACCAGTTCAAGAAAGCCGGCAAGAAGGTCTATCTGGGCGCCGCCGATACGTTCCGTGCCGCCGCCGTGGAGCAACTGGTGATCTGGAGCGAGCGGGTAGGCGTACCTATCGTGAAGCAGAACATGGGCTCGGATCCCGCTTCCGTGGCTTTCGATACGCTGAGCTCCGCCAAGGCGAACGATGCCGACGTGGTGATTATCGATACCGCCGGACGTCTGCATAACAAGATCAACTTGATGAACGAGCTTACCAAGATCAAGAACGTGATGAAAAAGGTAATCCCGGACGCCCCCCACGAGATCTTGTTGGTATTGGACGGCTCTACCGGGCAGAACGCTTTCGAGCAAGCGAAACAATTTACCGCCGCCACCGAGGTGAACGCCTTGGCCGTGACCAAGCTGGACGGTACCGCCAAGGGGGGTGTCGTGATCGGTATCTCCGACCATTTCCGTATCCCCGTGAAATATATCGGACTCGGCGAGGGGATGGAGGATTTGCAAGTATTCCGCAAACGTGAGTTTGTCAATTCGTTATTTGGGGAATGAGAAAAAACAAAGTAGATATTATTACGCTGGGGTGTTCGAAAAACCTAGTGGACTCGGAGCAACTTATGCGCCAATTCGTTGCCAATGGCTATACGGTAGAGCATGATCCCCATAAGATCAATGGCGAGATCGTGGTGGTGAATACCTGCGGTTTCATCGGCGACGCCCAAGAGGAATCGATCAATATGATCCTCGAGCTGGGCGAGCAAAAGCAGAAAGGACGGATCGGGAAGCTCTTCGTGATGGGGTGCTTGTCGGAGCGTTTCTTGAAAGATCTGGAGAAGGAACTTCCCGAGGTAGATCGTTTCTACGGGAAATTCAATTGGAAGGAGTTGATCTCCGATCTGGGCAAGTCGTACCATCAAGAGCTGGCTACCGAGCGTGTGCTCACCACCCCGAGGCACTACGCTTACGTGAAGATCGGGGAGGGATGCAACCGTACTTGTTCTTACTGCTCGATCCCGATCATAACCGGGGCTTATCAATCCCGTCCGATGGACGAGATCGTAGACGAGGTGCGTGGCTTGGTCGCGCAAGGCGTAAAAGAATTCCAGATGATCGCCCAAGATCTTACGTTTTATGGCCTCGATCGCTATAAGCAAATGGCCTTGCCGGAACTGGTGGAGCGGGTATCCGATATCCCGGGCGTGGAGTGGATTCGTTTGCATTACGGGTATCCGTCTCATTTCCCCTATGACCTGTTGCCGGTGATGCGTGAGCGTGATAACGTTTGCAAGTATATGGACATCGCCCTCCAGCATATCAGCGACCCGATGTTGAGGATGATGCGCCGCAATATCACGAAGGCCGAGACGTATGAGCTGCTGGAACGTATGCGCCGGGAAGTGCCGGGCATCCATCTACGCACCACCTTGATGGTGGGTCATCCCGGCGAGACGGAACAGGATTTCGAGGAGTTGATCCGCTTCGTGAAAGATATCCGCTTCGAGCGTATGGGCGCTTTCGCTTATAGCCATGAGGAGGGTACCTATGCTTATCAGCATTATAAAGACGAGATCCCGCAGGAGGTGAAGCAAGACCGACTGGATTACTTGATGCGTGTGCAAGAAGGCATCTCCGCCGACGTGAACGCCTCGAAAGTAGGGCAGACCTTCCGGGTGATCGTAGACCGGGAGGAGGAGGATTTCTACGTGGGACGTACGCAATACGACTCGCCCGAGGTAGATCCGGAAATATTGATTTCCAAGGATACTCCCTTGAGTCCGGGTAGCTTTTACCAAGTAAAGGTGATTGACGCACAAGCGTTTGATCTGTATGGTAAAGTGTTGAATTGATGTAAAAACTGTCAATATATTTGTCGGTTAACGAAAAAATAACTAATATAGCAGCACGAACTGTTATGGAATTAGATATGAAAAACAAGGAACTTATAACGGAATTGGCGAATCGCATGGATTGGACTTCGAAGGAAGTTTCCGACATGCTTTCTGCGCTCAGTTCCGTCGTAAGTTCGAAATTAGTGGATAACGATACGATCTACTTGCAAGGCTTTGGCCAGTTCGAGGTGAAAAAGAAGGCGGAACGTATTTCCGTGAATCCCGCGAACGGGAAGCGATATCTGGTTCCCCCTAAATTAGTTCCCGTATTCAAACCCGGAACGACCGTGAAGAATCGTTTAAAGGAATTGGGAGATCATGAATAACCGGCTGAATATACAAGATTTAGCCGGTTTATTATCGGAGCGTACCGGTAAGGACAGAGGAGAGGTAGAGCGCTTCTTGAGAGATTTTATCTCGGTGGTATCCGAAGGAGTCTATACGGATAAGATCGTAAAAGTAAAGGGCTTGGGTACTTTCAAGATTATCTCTGTGGAGAAGCGGGAGAGTATCCACGTGAATACCGGTGAACGTTTCTTGATCCCCGAACATTATAAATTCTCTTTCCTGCCGGATAAAGACCTGCGGGAACAGGTAAACAAGCCTTTCTCTATCTTTGAGACGACAGAGATCAACGAGAACGTGGATTTCTCGGACATGGATGAGTCCGTGGAGGAGAAGGAAACGGAAGACGAGTCCGTGGAGGAGGTAATGCCGGATAAGGAAATCCCTTTGGCAAATACTCAGCCCAAAGAGAAGCCCGAACCGATACTAGAACCTGAACCTGAACCATTGCCTGAGCCAGAGCAAGCGTTTGATCCGGAACGGCCATCGGTATCTGAACCGGAACTTGGATTGGAACCGGAACCGGCTGCGGAGCCATCTCCCATACCAGAGAGACCGGAAGAGCAAGCCCGTAGGAAACCGGAGGAAAAGGGGGTATTAATGATCGTCGCCTTTTTGATAATCGTAATCTCTGTATTCTTCTATCTGGGAAGAAATAATTGGAAACCGGCGCCTGCCCAAGAAGAGGTGATAACGGAAGCCAAGAATACGGCCAAGGACACGGTTCAAGAATCAGCTTGGATGCTTCATCCGGACTCGGTAGCGGAGAAGACCCCGCATACGGAACCGGAGCCTTATGTGGAACCGGCGCCAAAACCATTGGGGCAGGTGAAGATCAAGCATGGCGACCGCCTCACCGTGATCGCCTTGGAATATTATGGCAATAAATTATTCTGGGTGTATATTTACCAACATAATAAGGCTGTTATAAAAGACCCGAACAACGTCCCGATCGGTACCGTGATCGAGATACCCGCACCGGAATCGTATGGCATCGATGCCAAGAGCCGTGAGTCGCGGGAGAAAGCCGCCGCCCTACAAACAGAGATACTTGCCGGGGAGTAAGAGAAATCCCCCTTTTTTAAGTAAAATAAAACAAAACGAGGAAGTGTTGGTTAGTATTATTTAACTGCAAAAGTGAAGGATACGAATTTAACATTTCTAATTTTGTGCATCCTAAAAAATCAACGTAAAATTGGGACAATATAATAACAATATAATAGAATAAATCTTATGAGTCAGACAGTAGACATTCGTGAGTTGAATGAGCGAATTGAAAGTAAAAGCTCGTTTGTGAACATGATTACGATGGGTATGGACAAAGTAATCGTCGGACAAAAGCATTTGGTTGAATCCTTGTTGATCGGTTTGCTTTCGGACGGACATATCCTGTTGGAAGGTGTGCCGGGTTTGGCTAAGACACTTGCCATTAAAACATTGTCGTCGTTGATCGACGCTAAATACAGCCGAATCCAGTTCACCCCGGACTTACTTCCGGCCGATGTGATCGGTACGATGATTTACAGTCAGAAAAGCGAAGAGTTCCAGGTAAAGCAAGGCCCGATCTTCGCTAATTTTGTGTTAGCGGACGAGATCAACCGTGCCCCGGCGAAAGTACAGAGTGCCTTGTTGGAGGCCATGCAGGAGCGTCAGGTCACGATCAGCGAGCATACCTACAAGTTGCCGAAGCCTTTCTTGGTAATGGCTACCCAGAACCCGATCGAGCAGGAGGGTACGTACCCGTTGCCTGAGGCGCAGGTAGACCGTTTCATGTTGAAGGTGATCATCAATTACCCGAAGAAGGAGGAGGAGAAACTGATCATACGCCAGAATATATCCGGAGAACGTCCGGAGATCAAGCCGATCTTAACGAAAGAGGAGATCCTCGACGCCCGTAACGTGGTTCGTGAGGTTTATTTGGACGAGAAGATCGAGCGTTACATCGTGGATATCGTCTTCGCTACCCGTTTCCCGGCTGAGGCTGGTTTGCCGAACTTGGCGAGCATGATCTCTTTCGGCGCTTCCCCTCGTGCGTCTATCAACTTGGCGTTGGCCGCCCGTGCGTACGCTTTCATCAAGCGTAGGGGCTATGTGATCCCGGAGGATATCCGTGCGGTATGCCACGACGTGATGCGCCATCGTATCGGCTTGAGTTATGAGGCCGAGGCGAACAACTTGACTTCAGAGGAGGTAATCAGCGAGATACTAAATAAAGTAGAAGTTCCTTGAGAATTGAAAATTAAGAATTGAAAATTGAAAATTAATCGAAAGAGACAAGCCAATTTTCAATTCTCAACCTTCAATTACCAACAATAAATTTTCAATTTTTCATTTTCAATTTTCAATTACCAAGTGGAGACAAGTGAATTATTAAAAAAGGTCCGCCGTATCGAGATAAAGACCCGTGGTCTTTCCCGTAACATCTTCGCCGGCCAGTACCATTCGGCTTTCAAGGGCCGTGGTATGGCGTTCAGCGAGGTAAGGGAATATCAATACGGCGATGATATCCGGGATATCGACTGGAACGTGACCGCCCGCTACGTCCGCCCCTACGTCAAGGTGTTCGAGGAGGAGCGTGAGCTGACGGTGATGCTGCTGATCGACGTGTCCGGTAGCCGTGACTTTGGCTCCGTCAACGTCATGAAGAAGGAGGTGATCACCGAGATCGCCGCTACCTTGGCTTTCTCGGCGATACAGAACAACGATAAGATCGGCGTGGTGTTCTTCTCGGACAAGATCGAGAAGTTTATCCCGCCCCAGAAAGGAAAGAAACATATCTTATATATCATCCGGGAGCTGATCGATTTCCATCCGGAGGAGACGAGGACGGATATCAGCCAAGTGTTGAAATACTTGACCAACGCCATCAAGAAGCGTTGCACGGCTTTCCTCATCTCCGATTTTATTGACAAGGAGGGTTTCAAGGACGCCTTGACGGTGGCCAACCGCAAGCATGACATGGTAGCCATTCAGGTGTACGACCGTCGTGAGACCGAGCTTCCCGCCGTAGGCCTTATGAAGATCAAGGACGCCGAGACCGGGAAGGAGCAATGGATAGACAGTTCCTCCGCCCGTGTGCGTGCGGCCTATAAGGAATGGTGGGAGAAACGGCAGGCGAAGATGAGCGGCCGTGTAGACTCCGTCTCTGTCCGTACCGAGGATGATTATGTGAAAGCATTGATTGCTCTTTTTGACAAACGTAATTAAAGCAAGCAGATGAAATTGATAAAGAAAAGTATCCTGTTTCTGGTCGCCGCCGCTTCCCTCGCGGGGGGAAAGGCATATGCGCAGAGACCGTTGATCGATGTCGCTATCGACTCGGCCGCCATATTGATCGGAGAGCAGACTACCTTGCACCTTACGGTAACGGCGGATAAGGATCGCCCTGTGCAGATCGTGATCCCGAACGATACCTTGATGACGGGTGTGGAGGTACTGAATCTCTCCAAGGCGGACTCTACGGAGATCGAGAACGACCGGCTCGTTATCAAGCAGGATGTATTGATTACCTCGTTTGATTCGTCACTCTATCTATTACCTCCGTTGAAGGTGATAGACGGGGTGGATACCGTATATTCCAACCAAGTCGCCTTGAAGGTCTCCACGATTCCCGTGAACGCGGACAAGCCGGAGGAGTTCAACGACATCAAGACCGTATGGAAGCCGCCTTTCGTATGGGCCGATTATTATCCGATCATTTACGGGATCTTGCTGGCCCTGTTCTTGATTTGCGTGATCGCCTATATCGTGAAACGGATCCGTGCGAAGAAGTCGTTGATACCATTCAAGAAAGAGGAGCCGAAGCTTCCGCCTCACGAGCAGGCCATCAAGGAACTGGACGAGATCAAGCAACAGAAACTCTGGCAGCAAGGACGAAGCAAGGAGTATTACACCTTGATCACGGATACGCTGCGTAAGTATATCGAGGATCGTTTCGGCATCAGTGCCATGGAGATGACTTCCGGAGAGATCTTAGACCTGATCCGCAAGAACTCCGAGGCGCAGAGCGTGTACGATAACTTGAGGCAGATTCTGCAATTGGCCGACTTCGTGAAATTCGCCAAGATGAACCCGCTGCCGGATGAGAATGATTTGAGTATGATGAACGCGTATTTGTTCGTGAACCAGACGAAGGTGGAGGAGATGCAAGAGCCGGAATCTACGAACGATACAACTAATTTAAAGGATTAAGAGATGGTATTTGCGAATCCTAATTATTTATATTTATTGTTGTTGCTCATTCCGATGATCGGATGGTACGTCTACAAGCTGAGCAAGAGTCAGGCCAGCTTGCAGGTCTCCTCGTCGGAGGCGTTCGAGGCGCCGGGAGCGACATCATGGATCGTGTACTTGCGTCATGCGCCTTTCGTGTTGCGTATGGTAGCGGTAGCGTTGCTGATCGTGATCTTGGCCCGTCCGCAATCCACGAATAGTTGGTCTAATTCTTCCACGGAAGGTATCGATATCATGTTGGCGATGGATATCTCGGGTAGTATGCTGGCGCAAGACTTGAAACCGAACCGCTTGGAGGCGGCGAAGGATGTGGCCGCGTCGTTCATCAACGGCCGTCCGAACGATAACATCGGTCTCGTGGTCTTTTCTGCCGAGAGCTTTACGCAATGCCCGTTGACAACCGATCATACGGTCTTGCTGAATCTTTTCAAGGATATCCAAAGCGGTATGATCCAAGACGGAACGGCTATCGGGTTGGGCTTGGCGAATGCCGTGAGCCGTATTAAGGACAGCCACGCTAAGTCGAAGGTGATTATCCTTCTGACCGATGGTTCGAACAACGCCGGCGAGATCGCTCCGGTTACCGCCGCTGAGATCGCCAAGACGTTCGGCGTGCGTGTCTATACGATCGGAGTCGGAACGAAAGGCATGGCGCCGTATCCGTTCCAGACCGCTTTCGGCGTGCAGTACCAGAATATACCGGTAGAGATCGACGAGGCTACGTTGAAGCAGATCGCCTCTACCACGGGCGGGCAATATTTCCGTGCTACGGACAACGCCAGCCTGAAGGAGATCTATTCCGAGATCGACCAGATGGAGAAGACCAAGATCAGCGTACAGGAGTACAGCAAGAAGCAGGAGGAGTATAAGAACTGGGCCTTGCTGGTGTTCGCCTTGTTGCTGGTGGAGATCTTATTGAGAAATACATTGTTGAGAAATATACCATAAAGATAAAAGGCTTATGTTTCGATTTGCGCATCCGGACTTTTTATATTTGCTTTTTCTCCTTCCGGCGTTGGTGGCGTTCTACGTGTACGCCATGATCGTGAAGAAGAAAGCGATAAAGAAATACGGTAACCCTACGTTGTTGGCCGAGTTGATGCCCGAGGTATCGACCAAGCGCCAGCATCTGAAGTTTTGGCTGTTGTTCGGAGCCATTACCATGGTTATCTTTATTATAGCGGGGCCTCAATTCGGCTCGAAACTGGAGACGGTGAAGCGTCAGGGAGTAGAGATCATGGTGTGTCTGGACGTATCCAACTCCATGTTGGCCGAGGACGTGTCGCCCAACCGTTTGGATAAAGCCAAACAGATGCTATCCCGATTGACGGACGGCTTTACGAATGATAAGGTAGGTTTGATCGTGTTCGCCGGCGACGCTTTCACGCAGTTGCCGATCACCTCGGATTATATCTCCGCCAAGATGTTCTTGTCCTCTATCAACCCGTCGATGGTCTCTACGCAAGGTACGGCGATCGGTGCCGCCATCAACTTGGCCGCCCGTTCCTTTACCCCGGACGAGACGACCGATAAGGCGATCATCTTGATCACCGACGGCGAGAACCATGAGGACGACGCTATCGGTGCCGCCAAAGCCGCCGCCGAGAAGGGCATCCACGTGAACATCGTGGGAATGGGTGATCCGAAAGGTTCTCCGATCCCCATCCAAGGAAGCAATAATTATATGAAGGATAAGGATGGAAACGTGGTGATCACGAAGCTGAACGAGCAGATGGGTCAAGAGATCGCCGCCGCCGGAAACGGTATGTACGTACGTGCGGACAATACGAACTCCGCCTTGAAAGCCCTTCAGAAGGAAATCGAGAAAATGAATAAGACGGAGCTGGATAGCAAGGTTTATTCTGAGTATGACGAGCAGTTCCAGATTTTCGCTTGGATCGCCTTATTTCTCTTGATCGCCGATTTCATGACCTTGGATCGTAAGAACCGTATATTTAGGAAAGTAAAATTATTCTCTTAATTCGACGAAGTGATGAGACGTATATATAAATCTATGATATGGGTATCGGTCTTGGCGCTCAGTGCCGGGGCGGTCTCTGCCCAGAAAGCGGAACGGAAGAACGTGCGTGAGGGGAATAAACTTTATGAGAGCGAGAAATACACCGAGTCTGAGATCGCTTATCGCAAGAGCTTGGAGGTGAATCCCCGCTCTACGGAAGGAACCTATAATCTGGGAAACTCCCTATACAAGCAAGGCAAGTTCCCCGAGGCCGCCGAGCAATATCAATTGATCGCCGGGCAAGGGGAGAAGATGGTGGCTACGCCGGAAGGGAAGGCACGCTTGTCGGAGGTGTATCATAACATGGGAAATATCTTCATGCAGAACAAGGATTACGGCAAGGCCGTGGAGGTGTATAAGCAATCGCTTCGCTTGAACCCGAAAGATGACGAGACCCGTTATAACTTGGCCTTGGCCCAAAAACTGCTGTCGGATCAGCAGAATCAGGATCAGAGCCAAGATCAACAGAACGACGACAAGCAGGAGAACAAGGATCAGAAGGACGATCAGCAGCAACAGCAACAACAACAGCCGCAAGACGACCAGAAACAGGATAAGACCCAAGAGCAACAGCAATCCAACGAGCAAATGAGCAAGGACAATGCCCAGCAGATGTTGGATGCCTTCCTGCAAGACGAGAAAGACACTCAAGAGAAAGTGAAGAAGGCGCAGATGCAACAGCAACAACGCCGGAAGACCGAGAAGGAGTGGTAAACTGGATAATTAACGAAAAAATGAGATACACAATGAGGAAATTAATTTTCTTATTCATCCTGATGTTAACGGTAGGGGTGGCGACAAAGGCCGCGGATGTGACCTTCAAAGCCTCGGCGCCCCAAGCGGTGGTAATGGGAGAGCAGTTTCGCTTGACTTTCACCGTCAATGCCGAAGGCAAGGATTTGAGAGTGCAGGAGATGCCAGACTTTGACGTATTAATGGGTCCCTCCCAATCCACCTCCTATAGCAGTAGCTGGGTGAACGGGAAGAGTACCAGCGAGACAACCGTTACGTATACGTATGTCTTGATGCCGAAGAAGGAAGGTACGTTTAATATCGCTCCGGCAACGATCAAGGTGAACGGCTCTAATTATACATCGAATGGCTTGGCCATCAAGGTGCTTCCGGCGGATAAGGCGGGTAAGCAAGAGGCGGAGACAACGACGGCGAGCGGGGCGATCTCTAACGATCGGCTGTTCGTGAAGATGGACGTATCCAAACGAAGCGTGTTCGAGCAAGAAGGTTTCTTGGTGACTTTCAAGGTCTATTCCTTGGAAAATTTCTCGATTACGGGATTGAAATATCCGGAGTTCGAGGGTTTCTTGGTACAAGAGGTTGAGTTGCCGCAAGAGAAACAACTGACCTTGGAAAACTACAACGGACGTAACTACCAGTCGGCCGTGATGCGTCAAGTGATCCTGTATCCCCAACGTTCCGGTAAGATCACGATCGAAGGTGGAAAGTATGATGCCGTGGTGCGTGTCCGTATGCAACAAGCGGGCGGCGGTAGCATCTTCGATAGCTTCTTCGACTCGTATCGGGATGTGAGCAAGGTGTTGACCACCTCTCCGGTTACTATCGACGTGAAGCCTTTGCCCTCCGGTAAGCCCGCTTCTTTCTCCGGTGCCGTAGGTACGTTCTCCATGACGGCTGATATCAGCTCGAACAACGTCAAGACAGACGAGGCTGTAACCATAAAGGTGAAAATCACGGGTAACGGAAACGTGAAGTTGGTGAAGAACCCGGAAGTGGTTTTCCCGAACGATTTCGATGTCTACGACCCAAAAGTAGAGATGGACATCAAGACCACGACTGCCGGTGTCAGTGGAAGCAAGACGATCGAATATATGGCGATACCCCGTTACGCGGGTGATTTCGAGATCCCGGCGATCGCTTTCTCCTATTTCGATATCAAGTCCGGTTCCTATAAGACCATCAAGTCCGAGCCTTATAAGTTGCATGTGGAGCAAGGCAAGGGTGGTAGTGGTTCTTCCCCGGTCGTATCGAACTTCAGTAATAAAGAGAGCGTGAAATACTTAGGCAAGGATATCCGTTACCTAAAGACGAAAGGCTTCTCCTTTATAGAGGGAGGTGATGGTATATTCTTCGGTTCCTTTATGTATTATCTTTGCTATATCGTACCGGCTATCTTGTTTATCGTATTCTTCTTTATTTATCGTAAGCAGGTGAAGGAAAACGCCGACATCGCCTTGGTTCGTACCAAGAAGGCGAACAAGATGGCGGTTAGACGTCTGAAGAACGCCGGCAAGCTGATGAAAGAGAACAAGAAGGAAGAATTCTACGACGAGGTACTGCGTGCGTTGTGGGGCTATTTGAGCGATAAGCTGAGTATCCCGCAATCCGATCTGACCAAGGATAACGTAGAGACAGAATTGGCTAAATACGGTGTAGACGAATCCTTGACGAATGAGTTCATGGATATCTTGAATACTTGTGAGTTCGCTCGTTACGCTCCGTCCCAAGCGTCAGACGCTATGGATAAGCTGTATGAGCTGACGGTAGACGCTATTGGTAAAATGGAGAATACAATTAAAAAGTAAGAAGATGAAGATGACTATAAATTTAAGAAAGGTGTTGTTTTTCTTATTGACTCTATGTCTGATAGGATCTGCTTATGCGCAAGATACCGCCTTGAAGGAGGCCGAGGTCGCTTACACGAAAGAAGATTATGCGAAGGCGATCGAGCTATATGAGGGAATCTTGAAGAGCAATGGCGAGTCTGCCGCCGTTTATTATAATTTGGGAAATGCCTATTATAAGGCGGGTAAGATCGCTCCGGCTATATTGAACTACGAACGTTGTCTTCTGCTGGATCCGGGTGATAGCGATGCTCGCTTCAATTTACAGATGGCCCGTCAGAAGACGATCGATAAGATTGAGCCGGTTGGTGATTTTTTCTTGGTCAAATGGTTTAAGAGCGTGGAGAACCTCGGTTCCGCAGACTCTTGGGCGAAGACTGGTATCGTGTGCTTCCTGTTGTTTATCGGTTGCTTGATCTTGTTCTTTTTCTCCCGTTGGGTACGCTTGAAGAAGATCGGTTTCTATTTGGGTATCCTATTTATTATCATGGTTGTTTTTGCCAATATATTCGCCAGCGACCAGAAGGATGAGATGATAAACCGTAAACATGCCATCGTATTCGCCCCGACCGTTACGGTGAAAAGCTCGCCCGACGCTAGTGGTACGGATCTTTTCGTATTACACGAGGGAACGAACGTGACCGTGAAGAGTACGCTTGGCGAATGGAGCGAGATCGAGCTTGAGGACGGGAACGTAGGATGGATGCCTAGTAAAGACATAGAAAAAATCTGATACATGCTAGAACAATTATTGGTTTTGGAACGTGATGCGTTCTTTATGCTTAACGGTAGCGACTCCGCTTTTTTAGATCGCTTTATGTGGATCTATTCAGGCAAGGCGGTTTGGCTACCGTTAGCTTTTTTTATATTGGTGGTATTGTGCTATAAGAAGAACTGGAAGGAGTGGTTGTTGATCTTATTGGCCATAGTCTTGACGATCACGCTATGCGACCAGTTCGCTTCGCATGTTTGTAAGCCCATCTTCACCCGTTTCCGTCCGACTCATCACCCTGATTTTATGGATCAGGTAAAGGTGGTGTTCGGTTATCGGGGAGGTATGTATGGATTTATCTCCAGCCATGCGGCGAACGCTTTCGGTTTCGCTACCTTGATGGCGCTGATCTTCAGGAATAAACTATTCGGATGGACTATTTTCTTTTGGGCGATCTTGACCTCCTATACTCGTATTTATTTGGGAGTACATTTTATCACGGATATTATTCCGGGAGCTTTATCCGGTCTGTTATTCGGGTATCTTGTATATCTGTTATACCTCTATATAAGGCCTAAATTGATTCCGGCAGATTCTTGGGTACGTCCGGAGGCCATTTACTCGGATACCCGGAAACGTTTGATCACCTATGCGATTTGGTTGACCATCCTTTTAATAGCTCTATTTAATGAGCAATTGGTATCGTGCTTAATATAAGAGATTTTCGTTAAGTATGTCGTAAAGCATATTTGTTTTCAGCTGATTTTCTCAATAATAATTTGTTTCAATGCTATTAAATGACTAAGTTAGTGCCATAATATTAAACAAAAGTATTAACCTTCAAAATAAGAAAGCCATGACAAAGACGATTACATTTAACGAACTGAGAAGAATTAAAGATTCGTTACCTGACGGAAGTACACAACGCATCGCCGATGAGCTGGGATTAAAGGTAGAGACAGTTCGTAACTATTTCGGTGGACATAATTTTCAAGATGGACGGAGTTGTGGTTTCCATATCGAGCCCGGTCCAGACGGAGGGTTGGTTGTTTTAGATGATACGACTATTTTCGAGCGTGCTTTGCAGATACTGGCCGAGAGTCAGGATGCCGAAGCACAGAAAGCGTAAGAGAAATTCATTCGTATAAAAAATCCCATAGCTAAATGAAAGAACGCTTTGGGATTTTTTTATATTCAACAATTCATAAATCCCGATTGTTTCATCTATAAAAATGTATTGAGTATGGAAGATAAATTAGTGACATTGGCTATCCACACGTTCGAGAAAGCCCAGATTCTCAAGACAATCCTCGAAACAGAAGGCATAGAGGTCTATATACATAATGTAAACCAGATTCAGCCGGTCGTTTCGGCAGGAGTACGTGTGCGTATTAAGGAGAGTGATTTACCGCATGCTTTACGCATTATTGAAGACAATAAGTGGTTTGAGGAACCAAAGGAGGAAGAAGCGAAGGTTAATGCGGTCAAGAAAGTTCTGATCCCGATTGATTTCTCGGATTATTCCGCCAAGGCTTGTGAGTTGGGAATTAATTACGCTCATGCGGTAGGTGCGGAGGTGATGATCATGCACGCCTATTTCAGCCCCTATTTTCCATCCGCTATCCCGATGGGAGATACTTTGGCTTACCAAGTAAACGAGGAGGAATCCGTACAGCATATCTTACAACGTGTCCGTATCGATATGGAGAATATTTGTACGCATATCAACCGGAAGATGTCCTCTGGTGAATTACCAAAGGTAAAATACGATTATGTATTACGTGAAGGCTTGCCGGAAGAGGAGATCATCGCTTATAGTAAGGAGTATCATCCGACATTGATCGTGATGGGAACGAGAGGTAAGAGCCAAAAAGATATGGATCTGATCGGTAGCGTGACCGGAGAGGTTATCGAGGTGAACCGGGTTCCTGTATTGGCGATACCGGAGAATGTTCCTTTCACGGATTTGAGAGACGCTAAGAATATCGCTTTCGCGACATCGTTTAACCAGAGAGATTTGGTTGCGTTTGACGAGTTTATGGAAATCATCAAAGGCTTTGATCTTAATATCCATCTATTCAATATCTCTACCAGTAATGATGAATGGAATGAGATTCGTTTAACGGGCGTTCGTGAATATTTCAAGAAACAATATCCACATGCCCATATTTCCCATACGGTTCTAGCCGATGGTGACTTGCTGTTAGCCATCGAGAAATTTGTTCGTGATAAACAAATTGATGTTATAGCCCTAAGCACATATCGCCGTAATATCCTAGCCCGAATGTTCAATCCTTCGATCGCGAGAAAGATGTTATTCCACACCGATACTCCGTTATTGGTAATCGATAGCAAGAAGTAGCTTCTTATTCAAGTAACAAATAAAAAAGTGGATATGAGAAAAGGCTTATCCACTTTTTTATTATATACCATGTGCTTAAAGCAATCTTTGTATCTTTGGCGAAAAAATATAAGGATAGTATGTGGGAAAGAATGTTTGATCTGGTACTTGGATTAAAGAAAGAACATAGATTAATGATGGTTATAACATTGATTTATGCGGTGACCCTCTTTGGTATTACTGTAGATGTAGAAGCGATGGAGAATTGGAAAGCCATATGGAGGATGAGAAGCTGGCGTTTGTAGGGGATGGAATCAATGACGCGCCGGTTCTTGCACATGCGGATATCGGGATTGCCATGGGGGGACTGGGCTCGGATGCAGCTCTGGAGGCAGCGGATATCATTTTGATGGAGGATGATCTTTCCAGGATCGTGAATGCGATCCGGATTTCCAGAGGAACGATTCGTGCGGTGAAGCAGAATCTGATCTTTGCCATTGGGATGAAAGTTCTTCTGGTGCTGGCATCCTTTGGCTATGTAACAATGAAAAACGCAATTTTAGCGGATATGGCAGTGATGATGATCAACTTATTGAATTCATTCTGGGTGCTGAAATATCCGGAATAAGGGGTGTACAACATGAAAAGAGCAACATTGCTTGCATTGACAGTATCTGCCTGTCTTTTGACAGGATGTACCAATGCACTCAAAGACGGAACAGGGTATCTGGAAGACGGAAATTATAAAGAAGCAGTGACCGCATTTCAGAAAGCGGTGGACGAAGGCAAGAAGACGGCGGAGGCATACCGCGGTCTGGGAATGGCGTATTATGAGCAGGAAGACTACGCATCTGCAAAAGATGCTTTTGAAAAAGCGTTGGCAGCAGGGGGAGAGAAGAATCAGGTCATTTATAATCTTCTCGGAATCTGCGGGATGAAGCTGAATGATTACAATTATGCACTGGAGCAGTTTAATCAGGGAATCAGCCTGTCTCAGAACAGCGGTACGTCCATGGAAAATGCAGAAAGCTTCAGCGAAGTGCTTCA
>OGMD01000521.1_pt1 | contig 17219 bp, 19 predicted proteins | sample 1573041 | NCBI WGS metagenome assembly OGMD01 (sample SAMEA2582007, study PRJEB24529) | metagenome | biome: Human gut stool | place: China | collected 2011 | reverse complement strand
TTGTGCTGTTTCTTTAATGATGACTTCGCTTAGTCTCTGTTATTTAGCTTGTTCGGCATCTCGTGGAAGAGCTTGGAATAGTAGAGAAATTCGTGCAGATCAGCTTGTGTTACGTGTGTTGAAGAATATTATAACATTTTCAATTTTTTGGGCATGTATCATGGCTTTTAGTGGAATAGCTATTATTTCTCCACTCTTTTTTGTTATTTATTTTTTTATACTCTTTGTTATTTTAGGCATCTATCGCATCATAATTCGTCATTCACTGATTGGTTATTGTGCTAAGGGTAATCACAAACGTTATGCTGTTTTTATAGGTGGAGGTAATAATATGCAGATGCTATATGAAGAAATGGAGAGTTCTTTGGCATCTATTTATGAAGTAGTAGGTTATTTCGATGTTACTCCAAATGAAACTCTCTCTTCACAATGCCTCTATCTTGGCAATCCTGATAGTTTTGTTGATTTTATGTCTGAAAAAACAGAAATAAAGCATGTGTTTTGTTCATTGGCAATGGAACAAGGACGCTATAATGTTTCTATTACAAATTACTGCGAGAATCATCTGCTCTATTTTCATGGTGTTCCTAATGTTTCTAAGGGTTTCCCCCGACGTATTTGGTATAGTATGGTTGGTAATATGCCGATTCTGAATTTGCGGTATGAACCACTTAGTAAAATGGAAAATCGTTTATTGAAGCGAGTATTTGATATCGTGTTGTCTGGGATTTTTTTAGTTACTATTTTTCCGCTAGTTTATTTTATTGTCGGAGGTATCATTAAACTAACTTCTCCTGGGCCGGTATTTTTTAAACAAATGCGAACAGGTTTGAATGGTGTTGAATTCAAGTGCTATAAATTTCGTTCCATGAAAGTGAATGAAGAAGCAGATAACAAACAAGCAACGGTTGATGATCCTCGGAAAACTCGATTTGGAGATTTTCTTCGACGTTCTAATATTGATGAACTTCCACAATTTATTAATGTTTTCAAAGGTGAAATGTCAATAGTAGGTCCTCGTCCTCACATGTTGGCTCATACAGAGACTTATGCACGACTGATTGATAAGTATATGGTACGTCATTTCATAAAACCCGGAGTAACAGGTTGGGCACAAACGAACGGATTTCGTGGTGAAACCAAAGAATTATCACAGATGGAAGGTCGTGTTAAGGCTGATATTTGGTATATGGAACATTGGACATTGTTGCTTGACTTATACATCATTTATAAGACTGTAGCAAATGCAGTTGTGGGAGAAAAAAATGCGTATTAAGATTGGTAAATGTAGAAGAGAGGATTGAAAAGCTATGGATAACATTGAGACATTTCTAAGTTTACATATCAGAACATTTTTTTTCTTGTATTATGCGTAGTATTACTGTGAAGAAAAATATTATTACTCAACTCATGGCCTGTATAGGGGTGTTTACTATGCAATACTTGTATATGATTAAAAGATGTGTACAAACGTGTTTACTTTAGTATTAGATGTTGAAAAAAAAGGCATATCACTTTATAGAAAGATTTTTTAAAAGTGAAAACGAGCGAACGTTAAATTTAAAGAGAAATATAGTCTTTAGTTTTCTTGTAAAGATATTCAGTGTGTTAACTTCGTTGTTGTTAGTACCATTAACTATCAACTTTGTTAATCCCATGCAATATGGCATATGGATAACATTAAGCTCTATTATAGGTTGGTTTACCTTTTTTGATTTTGGATTAACTAATGGTTTACGTAATAAAATAACTGAAGCGAAAGCTAATGGACATATTTTTTTATGTAAAATATATGTAAGTACTATTTATGTGATTTTAACTCTCTTCTTTTTTTTATTTGCGATAGTTGCAGTTTGGGCTAATAATTATATCCATTGGAGTTCTGTTTTAAATATAGATGAGAAGTATAATAGCGAATTGTTGAGAGTCTTTAATGTCGTTATTGTTTTCTTTTGCTTGCAAATGATTTTGAGAATTATCTCAACTTTGTTACAGGCTGATCAAAAGCCAGCCATTGCGTCATTTATAGATTTAGTGGGACAAATAGGAATTCTTATACTTATATATTTATCATCGTTATGGTTTTCAGGTTCATTATTTATGTTAGCTTCTATTGTATCAGTTATCCCGGTTTTGATTCTTTTAATAGTTTCATTCTACTTATATAGAAAGCGTTATAGAGCTTATATTCCATCCTTGAAATATGTTAAACTTCGTTATGCCAAGGATATAATGGGCATGGGTGGCAAATTTTTCTTTATACAAATATCCTGGATATTGATTTTTCAATGTACAAATATCATTCTTTTAAGAACGACTGATGGAGAACATTTTATATAAATATTATAATGCTCAATTGATGATATTCTCCATAGTTTTGGGACCTTATTGGTCTGCCTTTACCGAAGCATATGTTAAAGAAGAGTATTTATGGATGGAGAACTCTTATAAAAAGTTAAAGAAAATGTGGTCTTTATTTTCTATATGGATAGTATTTACTATTATAATTTCTCCAATAGTATTTCATCTTTGGATAGGGGAGTCTATTCAAATTCCAATTGCGTATAGTATGGCGATGGGAGTATATACTATTATTATGATAAAGTCAAATCTTAATATCACGCTAATAGCTGGAATCGGAAAGATCTCAATGCAGGTGCTTATTGATGTGTTTTTGGCATTAGTTTCAATCCCTCTTTTATTAATTCTTTGTGAAAAGTTTGGAATTTTGGGAGTTATATTTGCTTCTATACTAATGCCTTTGTCGCATAGTATTTTAGGTGATATACAACTAAATAAGATTTTGTCGAGAACAGCGAAAGGGGTGTGGAGTCGTTAATTTAATTATTATGATAAAATCGTTATTTAATAAATTTTTAACAATTATATTGTCTAGAAGAGCACTTTATGTGGGCCGTAACGTACATTTTTTTTTCCCATTACGCATAGAAGGTATACATGCTGTTAAGATAGGTGATAATACGGGGATTGGAACTTATGTACACATTTGGGGAAATGGTGGTGTTGAAATTGGTAATAATGTTCTTATAGCTGCTCATTGTTGTATCACATCACTAGGGCATGATTATGAGTGTCCCTTAATAGCTAAGGGTAATATAATTAGCAAGAAAGTGATAATTGAAGATGATGTTTGGCTAGGGTATGGAGTGATTGTTTTACCTGGTGTTCGGATAGGCCGAGGTTCTGTAATAGGAGCAGGATCTGTTGTTGCAAAAGATATTCCACCATATTCAATAGCTGTTGGTAATCCTATCGTTATCATAAAGCAAAGAGAGTATATAAAATGCTTGTAATAAAAATGTATTTTTAATTTTTGAAAAAAATATGCTTGCTTTTATTAAGAGGCAAATTCGATATTTAGTGAACCTAATAAATTATGCCAATCGATGCCGCTTTTATTATTCATCACACATTGGTACGTCTTCTTCCTTTGAAGGAGCCAATCTAGTAGGTAAGAGATCTTCATTTAGTGGAAGTATGGGATATGCATCTGCTTTAGGAGAACATAGTAGTTTGGTGGCGAATATAGGTAGATATACTTCAATTGCACCCTATGTGAGATGCAATTTAGGGAAGCATCCTTATACTTATCCTTTTGCTACAACTTGTCCTGTTTTTTATTCAAGAGGCCAACATTTACTCATTCGATTTGCAGACAAGCAAAAATATGATGAGTACACTTTGCCTGTTCAAGTGGGATCTGATTGCTGGATTGGTGAAGGGGCTTTTATTGTAGGAGGAGTTAAAATTGGTGATGGAGCTGTTGTTCTTGCACACGCTGTAGTTACAAAGGATGTCCCTCCTTATGCAATAGCAGGTGGTGTCCCTGCAAAAGTCATTAAATATAGATATGATGCTGGAACAATTGATTTTTTATTGTCTGTCAAATGGTGGATGAATGATATAAGTTGGATGAAAGAACATTGGAACTTGTTATGTGATATTAATTCTCTAAAACAATATTATAAAAATAGATGAAGAAAATACTAAAACAAATATTGAATAGTTATTGGAAAATTCAATTGCTATTGTTTAAATTCACAAACAAGGATGGATTTCGCATATTAAATAGTCTCTGTTATGCGTTCCATCATACCTATCCTAATTTTTGTACTTATCGTTTATATCCTTTAAGAACAAAGAATTATGTTGATACTAAAATGTGTTCTACTACTCTAAAAGGAGAGTTAGCGATAGTTCTTCAGGGCATTGTTACAATGCAAGATGATTGTACACTGGAAACGGTTAGACTTTATAAGAAAATATTCCCGGGAGCTATTATAATTCTAAGCACATGGGACTTTACTCCAAATGAGATGTTGCAGCAATTTAGAGAAGAAGGCTGTGAGGTAGTTCTCTGTCAATCATTTAAACCTTGTGGTTTTGGTAATGTTAATTATCAGATATATACATCTTTACAAGGCGCGAAGCGGGGAAAAGAATTGGGGGCTAAATACATATTGAAAAATCGCAGTGATATGCGAATCTATAAAGAGTTTTCTTTCGAGTACCTCAAGTCTTTGTTAGATGCTTATCCTGTGATAGGGACAAAAATACCTTTGAAAGGTAGAATTATTACTTTGAAAGGGCCAGGAGGTCAGTTGTTTCTGCCCTATTGGCTGCAAGACTTTTTATATTTTGGTTATACAGATGATATAATTAATTTATTTGATATAAAACAGGATGAACGTGATGTAGCAAATGCTCCTGCTTATTTCAAAAGAGAATATAAATATTGTACCGGAGAAGATATGTGTAGGGAAGTTGTACCTGAAATTTATATAACCAAGACATTCCTTTCAAAATATATAGATATTGATGATTCTGTTAAGGGATTTTGGGATAGCATGAGGAATTATTTCATGACTGTTGATTGGGATGCTTTAAGTGTTGTTTGGTTTAAGTATGAAACTTACAATCCTGATTATAGTGAAAGAAATGGAATTACTTGTTGGAGTGAAACTAAGCGCGTCATTTCTCATGCAGTTTGTTTGGGGATAATCAATGGTTACATAAAGTATGAAGATTGGATGGAAAAAGAACGTTTTCATTTCGTCCTGCACGGAATAAAATAATAATATGATGATGAGACCATTACATATAATAATGCCGATGGCAGGTGAAGGCTCACGCTTTCGTAAAGATGGATGGACTACTCCTAAGCCTCTTATAGAGTTGCGTGGTATCCCCTTATTTGCAAGGGCTATACAGAGTGTTGCAATCCCCGATATTCAGATGAAATATTCCTTCATTGTTCGTCAGGAGCATATTGATGATTATGAAATCGACAAGCAGATAAAGAATATTCTGCCAGAAGTGAATCTGTTTTCAGTAGAGAAGACTACTAAAGGAGCTGTTGAAACCTGCTTGCTTGCAGAGCCTGCAATAGACAGAAATGATGCTGTTATCATTATGGATTGTGATTTAGAGTTTAGAAGTATATCATTCTTATCGACCATTCGTGATGTGTTGTCGTGCTCGATAGCAGAAGTGGATGGGGGAGCCCTGGTTTCATTTGAATCATGTAATCCTAAATATAGTTATGCAGAGATTGATAAGGATAATAGAGTTATTCGCACAGCGGAAAAGAAGGTTATATCCAATCATGCTTTGTGTGGGGCTTATTTCTTCTCTGCAGCAAGTGGATTTCTGACAGCAGCGCATCGACTTTTGGATGATGTAGCATTTGCAGAGCCGGAATACTACGTGTCACTTCTTTATAATAACCTATTAGAAAATGACGAAACAGTTCTACTTTGTAATATGGAAGAATATTACTCTTATGGTACACCTGAAGAACTAAAGCGATACCTATGATGTTAGGAACAGAAATTAAATTATTGATAAGTGATTTTGATGGCACTTTGGTAGATACCTTTTCTGCCAATTACATGGCTTATCAAAAAGCCTTTGCAGAACAAGGTCTGTACTTGTCAGAGAGTCAATATAGAGTCTGTTTCGGCCTCCGCTTTGACGAATTTATGAAAGAGGCAGGCATTATTGATATGAATATATCCAATCGTATACGAGAAGCAAAAAGTGTGTATTATCCATCCTTTTTTGATTATCTCAATGTCAATAAACCATTATTACGCTTTATAGGTATGTTTCATGTGGCTGGTGGAAAGACTGCTATAGCATCTACTGCACGTAAGAAGAATCTGATAAATGTTCTGACTTATATTGGTGTATTGGATGTTTTCGATTATGTACTTGCTGGTGAAGACGTTAACAAGGGAAAACCGTCTCCTGAAATATACCAGAATGTCTTGAGCCATTTTGAATATCAACCGTCTGAGGCTATCGTGTTTGAAGATTCTGAAGTAGGAGTGAAAGCGGCGATAGATGCAGGAATCAATTACGTTCTTATAAAAAAAGATTGCTATGGAAATTGAAGTGAAAGGACATTCGGGTTGTGTTATTGAGATAATAAAGGAGAATGATGACCTATGTATATTAAAAAGCACTGATGACAAGAAATACTTTTCCCGCTTGGTGCAACAAGCAAAGAAACAACAAATAGCTTTTGAGCATGAATATCAGCATATAAGAATACCGCAGATCTATGAAATAAAAGAGCATGCCGATAGGGTTTCTATCAAAATGGAATATGTGTATTCCAAGAATTTCATAGAGTATTTTGAGACCGCTGGATTTGAACAGATTTCCTATTTTGTTAAGGCTTTTATCTTGTTTATAGAAAAGGAATTGCAGGTTTCTCCTTTGCAGTGTGTTTCCGCAGATATATTGAGGCGGAAGTATCAGGATGTACAAGAAAAAATTGAAACAAATCCTTTATTGGCAGATGATGCGGATATTCAAGCTATGATGAAAACAACAACAAAGATATTTTCTATGGCCAAGGATATGCTGTTACCGATTGGAATATGCCATGGTGATTTGACTTTTTCCAATATGTTGTTTAATGGTAATAATTATTATTTGATAGACTTTTTGGACTCCTTTGTCGAATCACCGTTACTCGATATTGTTAAGCTCAGACAGGACTCCGCCTATCTTTGGTCACAACTGATGTATATACATGACTATGACAGGATACGTTTAAAAGTTATCAGTGAAAATATAGACAAAAAGATAGATACTTATTTTAGCCGTTATACTTGGTATGGAGAGTACTATATAACTTTCCAACTGATGAATTTTCTCCGTATTCTTCAATATGCTCATGAGAAAAAAATAATATACTATTTAAAGGACGTAATAAAAAAGATTACGAATGAGTTTTAGTTTAATAATACCTGCGGCGGCAGATACAGAGAAATCTCAAACAGAAATGCCTTATATCTTTAGTCTTGACAACGAGGGAGTAATGCTTTGTGTAAGAGCTATAATGGGCTTGCCGTTGTCTGAATATGATGCTATTTATTTCACGATTCTGCAATCTCACGATGAAAAATATTACTTAAGCGCATTATTGAGCCTACAATTTAAAAGATTGAAAATAAATAATGCCAAAGTTGTAATATTACCTTCTGCTACTCGAAGTCAGGCAGAAACGGTATTTGAGACAATCAGGATGGAGTGTATATCTGGGAGTATTTTTATAAAAGATGCTGATGGATACTTTTCATGTGATGTTAAATCAGTGAATAGTGTAGCCATATTTCCATTGGAAAAAATGAATATTGTTAATCCTCAGAACAAGAGTTTTGTTACTGTCGACGATATGTTTTATGTTACTAATGTGATAGAGAAGAAAGTAGTGAGTCATTATTTTAATGCAGGTGCTTCATGCTTTGAACATGCCGAAGACTTTTGTCATTATTTTGAGATGTTGTCACAATATGGTGATAAATTATACATCTCACATATTATTTACGCAATGTTGCTGGATAAGCTGACTTTTCGACCTCTGCCAGTAACAGATTTCTATGATTGGGGCAATAATGGTCTATATAAAAACTATATAAATTCACTATGAACATATTAATAACAGGAGCAGCCGGATTTATCGGATCTCAGTTAACACATCGCTTGTGGAAAGATGGGGCTAATGTCGTATTGGTAGATAATTACTCTTACGGCTCAGATGATAATTTGATTTTTGATGATTGTAATTTTGTTGATAAGATACTGAAAGTTGATATAAGAGATAGGGAACAAATGGATGTAGTCTTTTCGGAAAATGCTATTGATTATGTCTATAATATTGCCGGAATTGCTCCATTACCGGATTGTCAGTCAAATCCTTGCGAGGCTATTGATGTGAATATTACCGGATTTGTTAATATCCTTGAATGCTCACGTAAATATGGTATTAAAAAAGTTATTCAGGCAAGTACGAATGCAATGTATGAGAATGAAACAGAATTTCCTACATTTGAGGATGACTTCAGGCAGCCTACTTTAATATATCCTAATACAAAGTATTGTGCTGAACGGTTTGCCGAGTCTTTTTGCCTGACTTATGGAATGAATGTTACATGCTTGCGTTTTGCTAATGTATATGGTCCACATATTGATTGCCTGAGAAAGCAACCTCCATTTGTAGGATATATGATAAGGGAACTATTTTATGATAGAGTACCTGTCTTTCATTCTGATGGAAAACAGAGACGAGATTATATCTACGTGGAAGATTTGATAGACTTAGCAATAAAGGTACAGTGTCATGAGGGATTTGATTGTATAAACGTGTCATCTAATACGAACTATTCAGTAAATGAAATGTATGACATCGCACGGAGAATAATGGGTAAGACAATAAATGCAGAATATGCTGACACCTCCCATTATTGGATAAAATATCCTCAATTGTATAGTGGAGCATACCCTATCCGAGATGAGATTTTAGACCATGAGGTGAATAAATACTCTCTTTGTGATAATTCGCTTGCAAAGGAAAAATACGGTTGGACTCCTAAAGTTGGTATAGAAGAGGGGCTGAGAAATGTTATTGACTATGAAGTACGATTATTGGCACAAAAAGAATAAATGCTTATTGTATATCTCTTGACACCTGTCTCTTTTTTTAATTCAATGTCAATATATGGGAGCAAAAAATAAGATAAAAGAAATGCTACGTAATTATTCATTATTGGTAAATATTTTATCAATAATGTATAATTTGAGATTATACTTTTCTTTATGGAAATATAGAGGTAATAATACAATAGATATTTCAGGGAGCTTCGTGTCTAATACAAAATTTAGAATTTCTGGTACTAAAAACGAAATTATTATTGGTCGTATGGCCAAATTAAAGAATTGTACCATTACTATATTAGGAAATAATAATAAAATTAAAATAGGCGGTGGCAGAACAATTATTAATAATGTTTCATTCTACTCCGAAGATCATAATAATCACATAATCATAGGTGAACATTTTACAATGGAAGGTGGGCATATTGCTTCAACTGAAGGAGAAAACATTACAATTGGAAACGATTGTATGTTTTCCGGAGATATTGAAATAAGAAATGGGGATAGCCATTCTATTATTAAAGAAGGAACTCAAAAAAGAACCAATTGGGCAAAATCTGTTATAATAGGAAATCATGTTTGGTTAGCAGCGCATGTTAGAGTATTAAAAGGATCTATAATTCCACCCAATTCAATTGTAGGAAATAGTTCCGTTGTGTTGGGTAAACTCACATCGCCTAACTCTATATATGTAGGCAATCCAGCTAAACTTGTAAAAGATCAAATCAATTGGGATAGAGATCGATATAAATTCGTAAAAAAGTAGTTTGACAAAAACAGTTGTTTTGTATTGTAAAGAAAATTTAAAGTAGTTTGATATATGGAAGACCCCAAACCGCTTATCAGTATTGTAACTGTATGCTATAATGTTGTGAATGAACTCAAAAAGACAATACCATCTGTACTTAATCAAACATACAATAACGTAGAGTATATTGTGATAGATGGTGGTAGTACAGACGGTACAGTAGAGGTTATAAAAAAATATGCGAATAAGTTGGCATATTGGGTAAGTGAGCCAGATAAAGGGATTTATGATGCTATGAATAAAGGCATTCGGGCTGCGAGAGGAGAATGGATTAATTTTATGAATGCGGGGGATTTGTTTTACTCTAAAAATACATTAGAGAACATTTTTTCTAAGTCAATAAATAATGAAATAAAGGTGATATATGGTGATGTGATGTTAGACAGGAAAGGTGTGCTGATACAAGGCAAAGTATATCCTATTTCCTTTATGCAAATAGCAATGCCTTTTTGCCATCAATCTTCGTTTTCTCGTAGAAGTGAATATAAAAAGGGGTTCAATTTGCAGTTTAAAATAGGGGGGGATTTTGAATTTTATTATAAGATTTATCACCAATACGGTAACGAGGTGTTTCTCTATATACCTGCTAATATCGCTATATATGAGAATGCTGAAGGTCTCTCTACTATACAAATAAAAAAATGTAGGAAAGAATGGCTGATGATTCGATCTGATCATAAAAATATCAGATGGTATTTTGATTATTTGAAATATTTTATCAAATATAAGGTGTTGAATATTAAAGACAGCTGGTAATATGAAGATATTAGAATTGACTGGAGAACCTATAGGTACTGGTGGGCAAGAGATGTTTATTATCAATGTTCTTCGACATATCGATTTAACTGATCTGCAGATAGATTGGCTTACCCCTTATTACTGCGAGAATGATACCTATCGAAAAGAAATTGAAGACAGAGGGGGTAAGGTAATTTGTTTTGATTTGCGCTTTAAGCAGTAGGAATAATATAGTTAAGCCACTTCATAAATTTCTGAAGGAGAATCATTATGATGTAATACATATTCATTCTGGAAGCACATCTATATTGGCACTGTGTGCACTTGTTGCAAAGTGGAATAAGGTGAAGAAGGTAATTGTGCATTCACACTGCACAAGTTTAGCTAAGACGTGGAAATATTATTTTTTGAAGATGCTGACTACTCCTTTCTTTATGACTTGTCCTACAGATTTTCTTGCTTGTTCTGTAGATGCGGGGCAATGGAAATTTTCTTCTTCCATTGTAAGTAAAAAACTGCAGGTAGTGAAAAATGGTATTGATTTGGATAGATTCCATCCAGACGACTCTATTAGAAAAGCATTTAGAGCAAAGTTAGGTATTTCTGATGACACAATTGTAATTGGCCATGTAGGTCGTTTCTCTTTCCAAAAAAATCAGGAATTTTTAGTCGATGCTTTGTCACTGCTTATTCAGAGGGGCTCTAAATCTGTTCTCATGTTTATTGGAGTTGGGGAAACTATGAATGAAATAAAATCCATCGTTCATGATAAAAACTTAGATAATAAGATATTTTTTATTGGAAGTGTGAGTAATGTGAATGACTATATGCAAGCTATGGATATCTTTGCGTTTCCTTCACGATGGGAAGGTCTCGGTATTGTCGGTATAGAAGCCCAAGCTATTGGTATACCTCTAATTGCATCTACGAAAGTTCCTTTAGAAATGAAATTAATAGCTGATGTTGAATTCTTATCTTTGGATAACATTGATACTTGGGTGGATTGCTTGGATAGAGAGGTTTTAAAGTTGCGAGTTGATAATACAGAAATCATAAGGGAATGTGGTTATGATATTGAATTAACGGCAAAGAATATAAGAACTCTATATACTCAAAATTGATATAAAAATAGATAGTAATGATTCATTTTAAATCGGTAATCATCTATTTAGTAGTCTTTTCGTTATCCATTTTACTTTTACATTTTTCTCAGTGCATATTATATGGGCATCAGAAAATAAAAGGAGTAAGTGGCTGCAATAGAAAGATGCTAGGCTATTTATGTTTAGGTTTATCTATCGCAATTCCATGTTTCTTAGCTGCTCTTCGTAGTATGAATGTAGGTTATGATGTAAAAGCTTATATTGAGCCCAACTTTGTGCTTTCATCCGGATTAACAGATAAAGGTTTCATTTATTTTTTTGAAAATATGCCGAAAGAAACAGAACTCGGTTTCTCGCTTCTGTTGTATATAGGGAATATGTTGGGCAGTGTTGGGATATCTTTATTTTTAATACAGCTACTTATTATTATCCCTGTTTACATAGTTCTCAATAAATATCGTTATTGCCTATCTGTAACATTGGGAATGGTTACTTTTTATTTTCTATGTTACAATTTTTCATTATGTGGTATGAGAGGAAGCATTGCAATGTCGTTATTATTACTTGACTTTTATTATTTACAACATCGTAATTATAAGATAGCTATACCTTTATTTCTGTTTGCGGCTTTATTTCATAACTCTGCAGTTTTATTGATGGGACTTTATTGCTTTATATTGGCAGTTTTGAACTCAAAGTATTCAAGATTGTGGGGGGGGATATTTGCAATTTGCATTTTTATATTATTTTTAATAGCAGACAAACTTCTTTTTATTTTGGTTGGAATTGCTGGGTTAGTAAGTGGAAGATATGCATACTACTTAACTGAATATATCGGTTATGGAGCGGCAGAAAATGTTCCACTAACAGATTTTTTATGTAAATCAGTACTGATGGCATTGATAACACTATGGTTAATTAAAACAAAAAAGTTTAATAAGCAATACCAGTATTTTTTTTGGTTTGTTTTGGTAGGTAGAGTGTTTGTACTGTTTAATAGTGTATTTTATGAAGCGATGCGTATTGCTTTTTATTTTGATTTATTCTTAATTCTTTATGCTGCATCTATTTTTTGCTGTTTTAAACGAACTATATCAAATAGGTATGCTGCTGCAACTTTAATAGTGTTACCTTCTTTCTCCTATTGGATTTATTTCATCATGTATATAGGAGGTTATCAAACTAATATTTATACTTTTAGATAATTATGGGTAAAAGCACCTTGGCTTTAATCGTCACTTACAACCGACTAAGTGACTTGAAAATCTGTGTAGAGGCTGTACGTATGCAGACTTGTAAAGATTTTGACATATTAGTGGTAAACAACGGAAGCATAGATGGTACTAAAGAGTGGCTCGCTCAACAAGCTGATATCATCACTATTAATCAAAATAATCTAGGTGGTGCTGGTGGTTTCTATGCAGGTATGAAGTATATGTATGATTGTGGCTACGAGTGGCTGGTAATGATGGATGATGATGGAATTCCCGATAAAAATGAATTTGTAGAACTTATTAGTGCGCATCAAGAAGTGTCTGTTCAAGAAGGAAAAGAAGTAATTCTGAATGCTTTGGTGGCTGATAAAGACAATAAAGACTATACAGCTTTCTTGTGGGCGCGTGGCAGCGAACGGACAAATAAAATATTGGAGTTGCAAAGTGAAGTTTTTTTCAATGATATTCATCCCTTTAATGGTACGTTGGTCAAACGAACTGTCATTCAGAAAATTGGTATGATAAAGAAAGAAATGTTCATTTGGGGAGATGAAAAAGAATATATGGCCCGTGCTATTCACAATGGTATTGGACTTTATACTATTCCTACCGCTATTCACTATCATCCCAAAGAAAAAGGTAAGAAGGAAAATGTCATCCCGTTTGTATCAAAATTTCAAATTTTGGTGAAACCGAAGAAGATGTCACACTATTATTATCGTAACGAAGGATTTGTATATAATACCTATCCTGAGAAGAAAAAAAACATGATAGCTTTTTGTACTGCTCAGGTGGTTTACAATATCACTCATTTTAGATTTTTAGAATTGGCAAAATTTATCAAGTACTTTAGAAAAGGAATGCATAATGAGTATTAATTCTATTTCCTAATACTATAATCAATTATATTTTATGGATATAAAAATTTTGGTGGCATCTCACAAAGAAGCTGAGATTCCCAGAGATAGCATGTATCTGCCAGTGCATGTAGGAAAGGCTTTACATCCCGATAAAGAATTTGGATACCAATCTGATGCCGAAGGCGATAATATTTCCATTAAGAACCCGTACTATTGTGAACTAACCGCTATTTATTGGGCTTGGAAGAATCTGCAAGTAGATTATGTGGGATTGGCTCATTATAGACGTCATTTTTCTTTTAAGCCTGTGCACAGTGGCGGGTGGGATAGTGTGCTTACTGAAGAACAGGCAGAAGGCTTATGTAAAGAGTACGATATTATACTTCCTAAACGGCGTAATCTTTATATCGAAACTGTTTATTCGCATTATGATCATACTTTCTATGGAGAACAATTCGATTGTGCCCGTGAAATCATAAGTCGTAGATGCCCAGAGTATATTGAAGCATTTGATAGGAAGATGAAGAGTCGTAGTGAGCACCTTTTTAATATGTTTATCATGAAAAAGGCATTCTTTGACCTGTATTGCGAATGGATGTTTCCCATATTAGAGGAATTGGAATCTTATTATGACTTGAAGACTATGGATCCTTTCCAAGCCAGACTTATAGGCCGCGTGTCGGAACGTTTGCTTGATGTATGGGTTAATAGGAACCAGCTGAAATATAAGGAAATAGGTTATATCTATCTTGGTAAGAGTAGCATACATAAGAAGGTTTGGGGATTCCTTATGGCTGCTATCTTCCATAAACGCTATAAAGAAAGCTTTTAGATTTTAAATCAACAACTTAAATATTGTATTTGTGACTGATAATCATTATAATTATCTTATCGTGGGTGCCGGTCTTTTCGGTGCTGCGTTTGCTTATCGTGCCAATCAACAGGGGAGAAAATGTCTGGTAATAGATAAACGTCCGCATCTGGGTGGCAATGTATATTGTGAGAATATAGAGGGTATCAATGTGCATCGCTATGGTGCTCATATCTTTCATACTTCAGATAAAAGAGTTTGGGATTTCGTAAACTCTATCGTTGAATTCAATCGCTACACAAATTCTCCTATTGCCAATTATAAAGGAAAGCTTTATAATTTGCCTTTCAATATGAATACCTTCTATCAGGTGTGGGGAGTGACTACACCTATTGAAGCGATGGCTAAGATAGAAGAACAAAAAGCTGAAGCAGTAATAAAGATGAAAGCTGATGGTGTAGAAGAACCTCGTAATCTGGAAGAACAAGCTCAAGTACTGATTGGTAAGGATATTTATGAGATATTAATAAAAGGATATACCGAGAAACAGTGGGGACGTAAATGTACAGAACTGCCGGCCTTTATCATCAAACGTCTGCCAGTGCGACTGGTATTTGATAATAATTACTTCAACGATAAATTTCAGGGAATTCCTATCGGAGGATTTAATAAATTGGTGGAAGGATTGCTTGAAGGGGTAGATACACTGACTGGCACAGACTTTTTTACAGATAGAAAACATTGGGAATCTATGGCGGATAAAGTTGTTTTCACTGGAGCAATAGATGAATACTATGACTATTGTTATGGTAAGTTGGAGTATCGTACGGTTAGGTTTGAAACAGAAACGCTTAATATTTCCAATTATCAAGGCAATGCAGTAATGAACTATACTGAAAGTGAAGTGCCCTACACCCGAGTGATTGAACATAAGCATTTCGAAATGTTTGGAACAGAGGTAAATGCTTGTCCAAAGACTGTGATTAGTAGAGAGTATTCTGTAGAATATCAGGAAGGTATGGAACCGTACTATCCAGTAAACAATGACAGAAATAACCAACTTGCTAATCAATATCGTCAATTGGCTGTGAAGGAAAAGAATGTCATATTTGGTGGTAGACTAGCAGAGTACAAATATTATGATATGGCTCCTATTATTGAACAGGTGCTAGATATGAAAATAGAATAAATATGTTTTTGGTAAATATTAATCTGTGAGGGATCAGTAACTTTATTATCTATGAATTATTTTATAATTGGTGGTACCGGTTTCATTGGTACTCATCTCGCCAATCTTTTAAAAGAAGTGTACCCGGAGTGCCATATATATAACTTGGATATAATAGGACCAAGTATATCATTATCTACGCTGAAGGATTATAAGACTGAATTGCATGATGGACAGAGACAGGATTCTACTTTTGTCTATTGTGATGTGCGTAAAAACATAATTTTACCGGAGGAGGTCAATATTACTTCTGATGATGTTATTTTTAATTTTGCAGCTGTTCATCGCACCCCGGGATATCCCGATTATGCCTATTTTGAAACCAATATTTGCGGTGCAGAGAATGTATGCGCTTTTGCCGAGAAATTTGGAATAAAGAAAATCGTTTTCACAAGTTCTATAGCTCCATATGGTGCAGCTGAAGATTTGAAAACAGAAGGAACACTGCCAACCCCAAATACCCCTTATGGTATTTCCAAATTAGTGGCTGAAAAGATACATACGATCTGGCAGGCAAAAAAGCCGAATGAACGGCAACTTACTATTGTTCGTCCAGGAGTAGTATTTGGCAAAGGGGAAAATGGTAACTTTACTCGTTTGTATTGGGGGATTCGTGGCGGTAAATTTTTCTATCCAGGACGTAAAGATACGATTAAGGCTTGTATTTATGTAAAAGAACTGGTTCGTTTCATGCTCTATCGTTTAGAGCATCACGATGAAGGGGTAGAGTTGTATAATTGTACATTTGAGCCTGCTTATACTATTGAACAAATAGTTGAGACAATGAAAAAGGCTACAGGGATGCGACGTACCGTTATTAAGATACCGGGAGGTCTTCTAATGGCAGTTGCAGGTATTGTTGGCTTGTTAGGCGGGAAAGCTTTAGGCATATGTCCAGCTCGTGTAAAGAAACTAATGATTTCTACTAATATATGTGGAAAGAAGTTGGCCGATTCAGGATATAAGTTTCATTATACATTTGAGGAAGCAATAAGAGACTGGTATAAGGATAATGATAATTTATATTTGAGATAATTCATTATAGAAAAAGTAGATTTCATCCTTTAAAGTTGCTAGTATTTAAAGACGAATTAATTATGCAGGTTGACACTCACTATATAGCTCTTGATTTGCTTCTGTGCAATACAGAAAGAAGGTGTAATAATGACTACCGTACATGGTTGGTGGGGTTATATGGCAAGTCATTGGTAACTCATTTGATAGAGACGACATACTGCATTTGTTTGCTATATATGAAAACAAAGTTTGGCATGTCAAAGAGCAGATGCCTCATAGTGGAAAATTTACGGAAGCCGAATCTGTTTCGTTCATCCATTCGTAGAACTTTCTTAGAGTCGAGAAATAGCTCATTCTGCCATTCGAAAAAGAGAAATGTTTGGGTGGTTGCGCTAATATGCGATTGTGTACAAAAGGTAGTATTTATCAGTCGAATGATTATTGTATGTATAAAATAAATGTTGAGATGTGAT
>OGMD01000515.1_pt1 | contig 17308 bp, 13 predicted proteins | sample 1573041 | NCBI WGS metagenome assembly OGMD01 (sample SAMEA2582007, study PRJEB24529) | metagenome | biome: Human gut stool | place: China | collected 2011 | reverse complement strand
GCGGCTTATTTTTCTTTATTTTCCAGATAATTTCTTAAATCCGTAATCAGTTTTGGAATGCTTGATTTCTTGGTGAAAGAACGGGAAGCGGGACGTATCCGTAACCTAGGTTGGTCTTTTCATGGGGATGTAAAAGTGTTTGATTATGTGTTGGATATGGGCGTGAAATGGGATTTCGTTCAGATCCAGCTGAATTATCTGGACTGGAAACATGCCTCGGGGCGTAACGTAAACGCTGATTATCTGTATGGCGAATTAGAGAAGCGAGGTATTCCGGCGGTTATCATGGAACCGCTATTAGGAGGTCGCTTATCGAATGTTCCGGATCATATCGTTGCTCGTTTGAAACAGCAACGGCCTGAGAATAGCGTGGCTTCATGGGCTTTTCGTTTCGCCGGCTCTCCGGATGGGGTCTTGACGGTGTTAAGCGGCATGACGTATATGGAGCATTTGCAAGATAATATCCGTACCTATTCCCCGCTTATTCCGGTAACGGACGAGGAGAAAGACTTTTTGGAAGAGACGGCCCAGCTTATGATGAAATATCCGACAATACCTTGCAATGATTGCAAATATTGTATGCCTTGTCCATATGCGTTGGATATTCCGGGCATTCTTTTACATTATAATAAATGTGTGAACGAAGGAAATGTTCCGAAAAGCGCGCAAGACGAAAATTATGCGAAAGCTCGTCGTGCCTTCTTAGTCGGTTATGACCGGAGTGTCCCAAAGTTGCGTCAAGCGAACCATTGTACAGGGTGTGAGCAATGTAATCCTCATTGTCCGCAGGGTATCGATATCCCCAAAGAGATGCAGCGTATCGATAAATTCGTGGAAGAGTTGAAAGTGAATGGTTAACCTTTAAACAAATGGAAAATTATGTTACGAAAAATAAGAATATTCGCCGCCACCTTTTGCTTTGTGCTGATAACCCTGTTATTTCTTGATTTCACGGGTACGATTCACACTTGGTTCGGATGGTTGGCAAAGATACAGTTTTGGCCTGCGTTGTTGGCTTTGAATGTCGGTGTTGTGGTAGGGTTGGTAATCTTGACTCTTTTATTGGGGCGTGTATATTGCTCCGTTATCTGCCCTTTAGGGGTATTGCAAGATATTATTTCGTGGTTTGCTTGTAAACGGAAGAAATACCGCTTTTCCTATTCTCCCGCATTGAAGTGGGTACGTTATGGTACCTTGGTTGTTTTTATAGTGGCTTGTATTGCTGGTGTCGGTTCCTTGGTAGCGTTGATTTCACCTTATAGCGCTTATGGGCGTATCGCTTCTAATTTATTTGCGCCAATCTATCAAGAGGGCAACAATCTATTGGCCTATTTTGCGGAACGTATGGATAGTTACGCATTCTATTCGGTGGACGTATGGGTGCGTAGTCTGGCTACGATGGGAATCGCTATTCTGAGCTTTGTCATATTGGCGATTTTAGCTTGGAGAAATGGACGTACATATTGTAATACGATCTGTCCGGTAGGTACGGTTCTCGGTTTTTTGTCGAAGTATGCTTTACTTAAACCTCGCATTGATACCGATAAATGTAATGGTTGCGGATTATGCGCACGTAAATGCAAGGCTTCTTGCATCGACTCTAAGAATCATGCGATCGATTATAGCCGTTGCGTGACTTGTATGGACTGTTTGGATAATTGCCGTCAAGGTGCGATTTCGTATACGAGGGCACGCAAGGCTGATAAAGCTACTTCGGTAAAAGAATCCTTAACGAAGGACACTACGGATGTTTCCCGCCGTCGAGCCTTGTCGGCTACGGCATTGGTAGCCATGTCTTCCGTTTTGCATGCTCAGCAGAAAAAGCTGGAGGATTATGTGGAGATGAAGAAAGACGGAGGCTTTGCACCGATTAAAGAACGTAAAGAGCCGAATCGTTTGGCGCCATTGGTTCCTCCCGGAGCTTTGAGTATCGGGAATCTGGCGCAACATTGCACGGGGTGTCAGCTTTGTGTATCTGTCTGCGAGAATCATGTCCTGCGCCCGTCTACGGATCTGATGAAACTGATGCAGCCGAAGATGGCATTCGATAGAGGGTATTGCCGTCCGGAATGTGTGAAATGTTCGGAGGTTTGCCCGACGGGAGCGATCAAACCTATTACGAAAGAAGATAAATCTGCTATACAGATCGGTCATGCCGTATGGGTAAGAGATCTTTGTATTGTCAATACGGACGGTATGAGTTGTGGTAATTGTGAACGCCATTGCCCGACAAAATCGATCCAGATGGTGGCGAAAGATCCGGCAGATCCAAAGTCGTTAAAGATCCCGGTGATCAATACGGAAACTTGTATTGGTTGTGGTGCTTGCGAGCATCTTTGTCCATCTCGTCCTTATAGCGCGATCTATGTGGAAGGGCATGAGATGCACAGATCTATTTAATGCCGTTAAAATCTATCCCTAAAAACATGTACGTGTTTCCGAGAAAACATGTACATGTTTTTTAGAAAACACGTACGTCTTTTTTTCAAAGGTTCGTCAGACTCGATTTTTCTATGTACATTTGCGTGTTATAAAAGAATTATTGAGAAACTATTTATGGCAAAGAAGACAACAACAACGAAGCAAAATCATACAGAACCGAGCTGGTTCGCTGCCTTGAAGACTTTTTTTACAAATGAACGGACCCGTTTCATTACAGGTTTGATTATCTCTATACTAACCATTTATGTAGGGCTTGCCTTGATTTCGTTTTTCTTTACAGGAGCTGCCGATCAAAGCAAAATAGAGAATGTTCCTTTAGGTGATTTATTGATCAATCGAGGATCGGTAGAGAATTGGACGGGTGTACGCGGGGCGTATTTGTCTGATCTGTTGATGAATCGTTGGTTCGGTATCTCTTCTTTTATGATCCTCTTTTTCTTGGGATCGGTTGGGGCGAAACTCATGAACTTAAATAAAGTATCCTTGTTGAGGCGTTTTTTGTTTAGCGCTTCGGCGTTGATCTGGGGATCTGTGTTTTTTGCTTTTATATTTATCAAGGGATATGAGGATACGTTTATTTATCTAGGCGGTCAACACGGATATTACATCTCGGAGATGTTTATTACCAATATCGGAATCCCCGGTACGATCTTGCTTTTATTAGGCTCATTCTTAATCATCGCTATTTTTACCAGTAAGAAGACAATCCCGTTCTTACAGCGCATATTTTCTTTAGGTTGGGTGAAAGATCGTTTGAAACGTGAAGGCGAGGTAGATGTCGATCAGACGGAAAAGGAGGATAATGTAATTCCTCGCTCTAAGCCTGTCGTAGAGCAACCGGATGAACAACCGGAAATGGATGAGTATGAGGAGTTCGATACGGAGGCTGAATTGTTGAAAGCCGAAGGGAAAGAAAACCGTAAAACAGTACCGGAATATAAGAACGAAGAGGTCGCTGTTGCTGATGATTTAGTAGTTACGATCGCTCAAGGTGACGACGATCCGATAAACGAAAAGACAGAGGAGATAAATACCCCGGAATTAGGGGATGAGGAGGATGCCGGATTCACGGTGGAAGTTGCCGCTGGTAATGATGAGACCTACGATGCCTCGGCCTTGGGTACGTATGATCCCCGTTTGGATCTTTCCCGTTATGTATTCCCTACCTTGGACTTGCTGAAAGCGTATGATAGTGGGAGCATGGAGATCAATCGGGACGAATTGGCGGAAAACCAACGCTTGATCAAGCAAGCCTTGGAAGATTTCAATATAAAGATCGCTTCGATCAAAGCGACAGTCGGACCTACGGTTACGCTTTATGAGATTGTACCCGAGGCGGGTGTCCGTATTTCTAAGATCAAGAACTTGGAGGATGATATCGCCTTGAGTTTATCCGCTTTGCAGATCCGTATTATCGCCCCGATGCCCGGAAAGGGAACGATCGGTATCGAGGTGCCGAATAAGAATCCTCAGACGGTATCGATGCAATCTGTTATCGCTTCACGCCGATTCATTGAGGGTAAGTATGAGTTGCCTGTGGCGATGGGTAAGACGATTACGAACGAGGTGTTCATGTTCGATCTTTGTAAGACACCGCATCTATTGGTAGCCGGTGCTACGGGACAAGGTAAGTCTGTCGGTCTAAATGCGATCATCACTTCCTTATTATATAAGAAGCATCCATCGGAGTTGAAATTCGTGATGGTAGACCCGAAAATGGTTGAGTTTAGTATCTATTCCAAGATAGAACGTCATTATCTGGCGAAACTTCCGAATGCGGAGAAGCCGATCGTTACGGAGCCAGCTGACGCTGTCGCTACATTGAACTCGTTGGTGATCGAGATGGAAGACCGGTACCGTTTACTGGTGAACGCGAATGTTCGTAATATAAAGGAATACAACGCTAAGTTTATCGAACGGCGGTTGAACCCGCAGAAGGGACATCGCTTCTTACCCTATATTGTGGCAGTGGTGGATGAGTTTGCCGACTTGATCGCGGTGGCCGGACGTGAGATCGAGTTGCCTATCTCTCGTATTGCGGCGAAGGCCCGTGCGGTAGGTATCCATATGATCTTGGCTACGCAACGCCCGGATACAAAGGTGATTACCGGTACGATCAAGAGTAACTTTCCGAGCCGTATTGCCTTTAAGGTTGCTTCTATGATCGATTCACGTACGATTCTGGATGCTCCGGGCGCTAACCGTTTGATCGGACGGGGCGATATGTTGATTGTCGTGGCGGGACAAGAGCCGGTTCGTGTGCAATGCGCTTTTGTAGATACGCCCGAGGTGGAGGATATCGTGGATTATATCGGTGAGCAGACTGGTTTCCAAACCGCTTATTTGCTTCCGGACTATGTGCCGGAAGGTGGGGAGGCATCAACTTCGGGAGCAGTCGATTTATCAGATCGAGATCCCTTATTTGACGAGGCGGCTCGTTTGATCGTGATTCAGCAACAAGGTTCTACTTCTTTGATCCAGCGTAAATTTGCTATCGGTTATAATCGTGCCGGGCGTTTGATGGATCAATTGGAGGCTGCCGGTATTGTTGGCCCGTTTGAGGGAAGTAAGGCCCGTCAAGTATTGGTGCAAGATGAGTATTCGTTGGAGCAAGTATTAAATGCTTTGAAATAAATATGAGAAGAGAACATAAAATAAGAGTGTGGCGGTGTATCGCGTTTGTCGGATTATTCTTGTGTTTCCTGTTGGGACTAGGAGTGGGGGCGCATGCCCAGAATGCGAATGATATCTTGGGGAAGGCGGCCGCTGCTTATGAGAATTCGAACGGGATAAGCGCTTCTTTTACGATGTTTACCCGTTCTGCCGGTCAGAATGCGGGAGAGAGTTTTGAGGGAACCATCCAGATGAAAGGTGATAAGTTTACATTAGTCACGCCGGATGCGCTTACTTGGTTTAATGGTACGACGCAATGGACCTATGTGGAGCGGAACGACGAGGTGAACGTGACGAATCCTACGGGAGAGGAGTTACAATTTACGAATCCTGCTCTTTTATTAAATAGTTATAAGAAAGGATTCACGGCAACATATAAAGGCGAGAGTACGGCACCGAACGGAAAAGCCGCTTACGATGTGGAATTGACACCGAAGAAAAAAGGGGATATCGTGAAAGTGGAGTTGCAAATCGAGAAATATTCAAATTTCCCGGCTCGTATCACGGTTACTTCTAAAAACGGCGTTAGCAGTACGATCCAGATCAGCCAATTGAAAACAGGTATAAACCAACCGGATCGTTTTTTTGTTTTTAACGAAGGGGATTATCCGGACGTAGAGGTGATAGACCTTCGATAATAGAGAATTGAAAATTGATAATTAATACTTAGATACTATGAGCGATTCAGTGAATGAGAAAGTACGTTGCCTTATTATAGGCTCGGGTCCAGCAGGTTATACGGCAGCGATTTATGCTTCCCGTGCAAATTTATCTCCGGTGCTTTATGAAGGAATACAGCCGGGGGGACAATTAACAACAACTACGGAGGTGGAGAATTTCCCGGGATATCCGGACGGTATAACCGGTCCTGAGTTAATGGAAGATTTAAAAAAACAAGCCGTCCGTTTTGGTGCGGATATCCGTTTCGGCATCGCTACAGCCGCTGATTTGGGCGAGGCCCCTTATAAAATTACGATTGATGGTGAGAAAGTGATCGAGACGGAGACTTTGATTATCGCTACGGGTGCTTCCGCGAAGTATCTGGGTCTTCCGGATGAGCATAAATATGCGGGTATGGGTGTATCCGCTTGCGCTACTTGCGATGGTTTCTTCTATCGTAAAAAGACGGTAGCGGTAGTGGGTGGTGGAGATACTGCCTGTGAGGAAGCGATTTACTTGGCTGGTTTGGCGAAGCAGGTTTACTTGATCGTGCGTAAACCCTATTTGCGTGCTTCAAAAGTAATGCAAGAACGTGTCTTCAAGACTCCGAATATCACGGTGCTTTTCGAACATAACACCCTGGGTTTATTTGGAGAGAATGGCGTGGAAGGTGCTCATTTGGTAAAACGTATGGGAGAGCCGGATGAGGAGAAAGTGGATATCGCTATCGATGGTTTCTTCTTGGCGATTGGCCATAAACCCAATTCGGACATCTTCAAGCCATGGGTAGATACGGATGAGGTTGGTTATATTGTGACGGTTCCGGGAACTCCCCGCACGAAAGTTCCGGGTGTGTTTGCCGCTGGAGATGTCGCTGATCCCCATTATCGTCAAGCTATTACCGCTGCGGGAAGTGGTTGTAAGGCTGCTATCGAGGCTGAACGTTATTTATCAGAGATCGGAAAATAGTTGACAGTTGACAATTGATAGTTGACAGTTGCGACAAGCGGTATTTAACTGTCAACTGTCACTTGTCAACTATCAACTGTCACTTGTCATTTGTCAACTAATTTAATTTCCATGAATTTAAAATCTACTCTTCTTTTGCTACTTTGCCTGATGATGGCAGGAATGGTAGCGGCAAAGGATAACACGAAAGTGATCGCCCATCGGGGGTATTGGAAAACGGAGGGCTCTGCTCAGAACTCTATCCGTTCTTTGGAACGTGCCAGCGAGATTGGTGCCTATGGCTCGGAATTCGACGTACATCTTACGGCGGACAATGTGCTGGTAATATTCCATGATAATGATATCCAAGGAAAACATATTCAATCCTGTACTTATGATGAATTGAAAGATTTGCAATTGAGCAACGGCGAAAAGCTCCCTACTTTAGAGCAATATTTGAAACGTGCGAAGAAATTGAAGAATGTCCGGTTAATTTTAGAACTGAAAGCTCATGAGACCCCGGAACGCAACCGTGAGGCTGCTAAAGCTGTTGTAGATATGGTGAAGCGTATGAAATTAGCGAAACGTACGGATTACATATCTTTTAATATGGATGCTTGTAAAGAATTTATCCGTCTATGTCCGAAATCTGAGGTTTCTTATCTGAATGGAGAATTATCCCCGATGGAATTGAAAGAGCTTGGTTTTACAGGATTAGACTACCATTATAAAGTCTTGCAATCTCATCCGGATTGGGTGAAGGATTGTAAAGTCCTAGGCATGACTTCGAATGTCTGGACCGTAGATGACCCTAAATTAATGGAAGAGATGATCGATCTGGGAGTCGATTTTATTACGACTGATTTACCGGAAGAGACTCAAAAAATACTACATTCGCAGGCTCAATAAGGCATTATAAAGATGAGAAAGTTTTGTCTGTTGCTTATCCTGTCGCTGGCTTTACCCGTTTTTTGTCTGTTACAAGCGGTAGAGCCTCCCAAAAAGGAAATTCGTGCGGTTTGGTTGACTACGGTTTATGGTCTGGATTGGCCTCATAAACCGGCTACTACCGAGGCGGGACGAAAAGCCCAGCAACAGGCATTGCTTGATATCTTGGACCGGCTTCAAGAAGCGAATTTTAATATGGTCTTCATTCAGGCTCGCTTGAGGGGAGACGTGATTTATCGTTCGGCTATCGAACCGGCCACTAAGACATTCTCTGGTAAGTATGGGGTATTACCGGGATATGATCCGCTCGCTTTTGTCGTTGATGAATGCCATAAGCGGGGAATGGAATGCCATGCGTGGTTCGTGACTTTCCCGTTGGGAACGGAAAAAAGCAAGGAAAGCTTTCCGTGGTTAAAAAGAAACCAAAACTTTGCAAACGGCATAATGGGGAGTGGTATTTGGACCCCGGCGTACCGGAGACCGCTGATTATATCTTATCCTTAGTCAAGGAGATCGTGAATGGCTATGATATAGATGGTATCCATTTCGACTATATCCGCTATCCGGAAGAGGCGAAAACATTCCCGGATAAAGCGCTGTATAATAAATCCGGTAAGAAAAAGTCTCTGGCAGACTGGCGTAGGGAGAATATCAACCGGATGGTTTACCGTATTTACGATTGGGTAAAGCAAACGAAACCTTGGGTACAGGTGAGCAGTTCGCCACTCGGGAAATATAATCGTATTGAACGGGTACCTAACGCGGGTTGGACCGCTTACGAAAGTGTCTTCCAAGACCCGAAGATATGGATGCAACAAGGTAAACAAGATATGATTGTTCCGATGATGTATTACCTGCATAAGAATTTCTTTCCTTTCGTGGATAATTGGGTGGATAATTGTAACGGGCGTTTGGTCGTACCCGGCTTGGGAGCTTATCGGATGGACAAGAGTGAGGCGGACTGGGCCGTGAATGATATAACGGACCAGATCGATTATAGCCGTTATTACGGAGGAGCCGGCTGTGCGTTCTTTCGTTGTGGAAATGTCCTGTATAATGATAAGGGACTCTATAAAGAGTTGAGAGACAATTACTATAAATATCCGGCCCAATTGCCTCCATTGACTTGGCTGAATGATTCGGTACCTGCCGCACCGGAGGGGATCAAAGTGGAACGTTTGGACGATGAGTTGCACTTAACTTGGGAGAAACCTGTGTCGGAAAAGCAGGACTTAACTTATACCGTTTATTATTCATTGACAGATTCGATCGATACGGCTTCGGCAAAATCCATATTAGCTACAAATATTTATGGCAACGAGCTTTTTCTTCCTATCGATGTAGAGTCTGAACGTGGGTATACATTTTCTGTAACGGCTTCCACCCGTTACCGGATAGAGAGTGAACCTTCTCCGGATACCTATTATTACCTGTCTAAATTTATCAAGTAAAGGGGGTATTTTGATTTCGAGTTTTTTTGCTTATTTTTGCGGCATATGAGACGATTTGCCACATCCTTGTTTCTTGTAATTCTTGCTTCCTTGATCTTTTATGGGGGAGCGGGGGTTAATTTCGTATCTTATTGTTGTGGCGTTTGCGAGAAAGAGGGAGTGGAGGCTTTATTGGAAGCTAAGTGCTGTGAGATTCATGGACATGATCATAGTCGTAATAATCTTGCGAATAATACGGTGGAGTGTTGTGGCATGAACGGCTGTGGCATTGAACGGGTTGATTTTGATTGGAATTCTGTAAATATACAAGTACCGGATCTGCAACCAGTCGTACATGATTTGCTCTTCTCCTCTATTTTCGAGAGTTTACAAATTGCTTCCTTATTTGCTGATTCCTATGAGATTAGGGTGATAGCTCCTCCCGTATCCTGTCCTCGTGTGTACCTTTCTTTATTGACTACGCTTTTGATTTGATTGTATTCGTGAGGGTGGAAGCTGCTCGCTAAATACCCTTTGGTTTTTAAGGTAGGGGATGCTCTATCCCTGCGGAAGCATGTATTTAACGATTCAATCAAATAACAACTATCATGTTAAGACAATTATATCTGATATTTTTACTGTCCTGTTTGACTTTTACTTTGACTTGGGCCGAGGATTCCGGCAAGAAAGTGAAAGGACGTGTATGTGATGAAAACAAACAACCTATTATCGGTGCAAATGTATATTGGGAAGGAACCCAAAATGGAACCACGTCCGATGTGGATGGAAATTTCGAGTTAGAACGAAAAGGTGACTCCAAGAATCTGGTGGTTAGCTATATCGGTTATATGACTGAGGTCACCCCTGTGGATGAGAAGGACGATGCTATGCAGATTATCTTAAAAGGTGAGATCGCCTTGGATGAGGTCGTGGTTAGTGAGCGCAAGATGGGAACCATCGCTTCCCGTACGAGCGTATTGCAAACTCAGAAAATTACGTACGATGAGATTTGCCGTGCGGCCTGCTGTAATCTGGCGGAGAGCTTTGAGACAAATCCGTCTGTCGATGTATCGTACTCGGATGCGGCTACAGGTGCCCGGCAAATCAAGCTGTTGGGATTGGCGGGAACCTACGTACAAATGTTGACCGAGAATTACCCGAATTTCCGGGGGGCCGCTTCCTTATATGGGCTGGATTATGTTCCGGGAGCTTGGATGGAAAGTATTCAGGTGTCTAAAGGAACCTCTTCGGTTAAGAATGGGTATGAGGCGTTGGCCGGACAAATCAACGTGGAATTCAAGAAGCCCCCTACGGCGGATATTTTCTCTGCTAATGTGTTCGCTAGTGATGCCGGACGTTATGAAGGGAATGCGGATGCTTCTTGGCATATCAACGACAAGCTCTCTTCCGGTTTATTGGTACACTACTCGAATGATAAAATGCAACATGACGGTAATGACGATGGTTTTCTCGATACGCCGCTAAGGGAACAGGTGAACGTAATGAACCGTTGGTATCATAAATTGGATAAATACGTGGCTCAATACGGAGTTCGCTATCTGCATGAGAGCCGTACCGGTGGGCAGGATACGAAACACCATGATTTCACCGACCCGTATCGGATTCATTTAAATACGAACCGGGCCGAATTATTTACGAAGCAGGCCTATATTATCGATAAGGAAAAGGTAGAGAGCGTGGCATTGATACTTTCCGGTTCTTATCATGAGCAAAAATCAAGATATGACCGTACGCCCTATAATGTATATCAGAATAATGTATATGCCAGTTTGCTGTATGAAAAGGAGTTTACGCCGATGCATAGCTTGAGTACCGGATTAAGTATGAACTATGATGGTTTCGACGAGAATCTGGTTCAATATGCGGGAGGAGAGTCGGTCCGTCATGCCTATGACCGTACGGAAGTCGTGCCGGGAGCTTATGCCCAATATACGTTCAATCTGAATGATAAACTGATCTTATTGGCGGGTGTACGTGCGGATTATAGTACGTTGTATGATTTCTTTGTAACCCCTCGTGTACATATTAAATATAATCCTTTTGACTGGTTCCATATCCGAGCTTCGGCAGGTAAAGGATTCCGGACAGCGAATGTGCTGGCAGAGAACAACTTTTTGTTATCCAGTAGTCGAAAAATGTATATCGCCGACAATCTGGATCAAGAAGAAGCGTGGAATACCGGTCTGAATCTGTCATTTTATATACCTTTGTTCGGGAAGGAACTGAGCTTGAGCGGGGAATGGTATTATACCGATTTCTTGAAGCAAATCGTGGTGGATATGGATAGTGATCCTCATGCGGTTCGTTTCTACAATCTGGATGGGCGTTCCTATTCGAATAGCTTCCAAGTGGAGGCTTCCTATCCTTTTTTCCGGGGATTTACGTTAACGGCCGCTTATCGTTATACGGATGCGAAGACCGATTACCGGAATGAGGAGGGTGTAGCGCATCGATTGAAAAAGCCGTTGGTTAGTGATTATAAAGGTTTATTGACCGCTTCTTATCAAACCCCGTTGAAAAAATGGCAGTTTGATTTGACCGGCCAGTTTAATGGAGGCGGTCGTATGCCGACACCGGATGCGTCTAATCCGTTATGGGAGCCGAATTTTAAGGCTTATACGGTTGTGAATGCGCAGATTACGAAATATTTCCGTCAATGGTCTATTTACGTGGGAGCGGAGAACCTGTTTAATTACAAACAACCGAATCCGATTATCGATGCCAGCAATCCCAGAGGGGATAACTTCGATGGATCTATGGTGTGGGGACCGGTGCATGGACGGAAAATTTATGCGGGTATCCGCTTTAATATAAGCAGGGATTGACACGTATATACGTATAAGCCCGTACGTATATACGTGTAGGCCTATGCGTATACTGGTGTGCCCCTACGCCTATATACGTGTAGCCCGATGCCTATAGTGGTGCTTTTCTTTTGGTAGATATGAATGGATAATTAGAACTGTTAATATTAAAAACGATTGATTATGAGACGATTAATTATGTTGTTGTTTTGTGCTGTATGTACGGTATCGATGACATTCGCCCAAGACGCGAAAAAGAAGAAGGACTCTGTGACATTCTTTATCGAAGCGATGGATTGTGATCACTGTATCAAGAAGATCGAGAAAAATATCGCTTTCGAGAAAGGAGTGACCGACTTGAAATGTGATCTGAGCACCCGTACGGCCATTGTGACTTACAAGACGGATAAGACTTCGAAGACCCGCTTGGCCGCGGCCTTCAAAAAGATCGGTATGGAAGCGGTTCCGGTAGATAATGGCGCCGGCTGTCCGGTACCTCCGGCGAAAAAAAGTGAGCATACTCACGCTCATTAACATGGAAATTCATAAGAACATCTTATCTTTGCAGATGTTCCGTGAGGGCGGGCCGGAGTGTCCGCCCTGTTTATGAAATAATTTTTCTACGGAATGCAGCGTTTGTTTAATTATTTACATCCTAATATTGTACAGTCTCCAGAAGGGAGACGTTCAAGGCACGACTGAATGAATGAGCTACAACTGATAGAGGGTTGTCGGAAGGGGGAGAGACGAGCTCAAAAAGAGCTTTATGATGCGTATTCCCGAAAAATGATGGGAGTTTGCCTTCGTTATGTGAACGACAGGGAAACGGCTCGTGATTTGTTGCAGGATGGCTTCGTGAAAATCTTTACCAGTATGGATTCCTATACAGGGAGTGGTTCATTCGAGGGGTGGATGCGGAAGATCTTTGTTAATTGTGCGTTGGAATATCTGCGAAAGTCGGATGTGTTGCGTGAAGCGACCGATCTTGACAATACGGCGGAACTGATTCAACCCGATAGTTCGGCTATCTCGGACATGTCGGCGGCTGAGTTGATGAATCTAGTGAAGGAGTTGCCGGTTGGCTTCCGTACCGTATTCAATATGTTCGCGATAGAGGGATATTCTCATAAGGAGATCAGTGAGATGTTGAACATAACAGAGAGTACTTCCCGTTCCCAATATACCCGTGCCAAGCAGTTATTACAACGTAGAATTAACGCATTGTATTGAGATAAGATGAGTAAAAAGGAAAGAGATATATGGGATGACGCGATCCGATCGAAGCTAGAGGATTTCGAGATGGATACGCTACCCGGCGACTGGGAGGCTATAGCCGATCGATTGCCCGGAAAGGCTCCGGTTCCTTTGCGTCGTACGCTTCGCTACTGGGTTGCCGCCGCCGTGATCTCCTTATTGGTCGTATCGGGTGGTATCTATTTATATGACAGGGAGATGGAAGATCTACCTATAGCCCAAGAAATACAGTCTTCACAAGAGTCGACATCCGTGGATACCCCGGTTGTTCCGGTAGAGAAAACGATGGAGCAAGCGCCCGTATTAGCGACTATTCCTGCTGCTGCGGTCGTGAAGGCAAAAGCGGCATCTGGAGCGGTTAAAGTGGGAGCTAAGGCTAGGATGGCAGCGTTCCGGCAAAATGTAGAGAGTGCAGAGGATCGGCCTATTTCTGAGTCGGAGGTAATGTCTGCTGATAGATCGGCGAATGAGAAAGATACCGTTGAACCGGAGGTTGAAAGGAATAATGATGAGATAGTTGTTCTCAAGAATGATGTACTTGTCGCGGATGCTACTCCTGTTGCTAAAAAGAAGCTGGAGAAGACTGCGTCCCGGAAATGGGGGTTCGGTATGGGAGGTGGAGGTCTTTCTATGGGCGCTGATAATCTGGTCCCTCAGTATGTGACGAATAGCAGCGTGCTTAAGAGTGAGAATCTGATGAGCTTAAATTCGTTCGATGCGGAGAAGAAAGATCCTGCTAAGACGGATATTCATCATAAGACGCCTATTGGGGTGGGGATCTCAATTAGTCGTTATTTGAATAATCGTTTTTCTTTGCAGACTGGATTAACTTATTCTTACTTAAGATCGGAGTGGAGTACGAATAATACGTACCATATAGAGAATGATCAGCGATTGCATTTTATAGGAATTCCATTATCATTGACTTATAAGATCGCGGAATGGAATCGTTTTATGTTTTACGCCTCTGCCGGAGGTATGGCGGAAGTGAATGTCGCTGGCAAACGTAGAATGAAATTATTCTCGGATGAGGTAGAGATCGCAAAGCAAAGCGAACATATTCGAATGAAAGAATGGCTATGGTCTGTAAATGCCCGTGCGGGTGTAAGTTATCCGATTATTCGCTTTGTAAGCGCTTTCGCTGAGGTGGGAGCCAGCTATTATTTTGATAATGGCAGCGAGATCGAAACCATCCATTCGGAGAAGCCGTTTAACATGAGCCTTCAGTTTGGATTTCGTTTTGGTTTTTAATACTCGATAGATTAACAGTGTAAATACAAATACTTAAAAATAGAAAAATTGAATTATGAAAGCATTTAAATTAATTGGAGCAGCGGCGGCTGCGTCATTATTGTTGTTGACCTCTTGTCTTGGAGAATCGAATAATACGGTGACTCGTGCCGGCTTTGGTGTCGCAGGTCTTTCTGAAAAGACATATAAAACGGTACTGAATACAAATATGGGAGCATTATACTCTCCGTCTTTATCGGCACAAGTAGTTGACGGAGCTTGCTACTTGATCAACTATGAATTAGACCTAAATTCTCCGGAGAATGCGAATGCGGCGACAAATGGTTATTTAACAGCGACAATCTCTGTGGCAGATGAGATAACAAAAGGACAGCCAGTCTTTTATAATGTGCCAGATTCGGCCAGCTTACTTCAGAATGAGATACCTGTAAAAAACCTATTTAGCAATGGCGACTATGGGGTGTATGTAGACGGTTATTTATTCTTCTTTATAACAATGGATATGTTTAAGGATCAGAAAAATTCTTATACTTTATATTGGGATCGTTCAAAGGAGCCTACTATGGTGGATAATGTCCCGACATATGACTTGTTCTTGCGTGTCGCTAAAGTAGCGGACGGAACAGGTTCTGCTGCATCATCCATAGGAGAAGTCCGTGCGTTTAATGTTAAGTCTGTATTGGAGTCTGTGAATAGCGCTGAGGCTAATAAAGATTCAAAGTCTTTTAATCTTAAGGTCAATTATCTAAATACGATTAATGAAAAAGATAGTACGGATTTGAAATGGGCTTCTTATACCGTTCTATTCCAAGTCGTGAAAAACTCATAAAGAAATTAGTATAGAAGTTGAGGGCGTACCGATAAGAAGATTATCGATACGCCCTATTTTTTTGCCGTTTTTTTTATGTATATGGGTAAAGATCGTATCTTTGCGTACTTTAAGAGGAGTATTGTGAAATGAGATACAAGAATTTAATAGGTTTTGTCTGGGTGGCGGTTATCATGGGTCTGTTTACCTCTTGCCTAAAAGACATAAATAACGTCTATAATCCGGGAACGACCGCCGCTGTGGTTCGTCAACATGGAGATAGCGCGTTGATGATGGCTAATACCCGGTTCGGTTGGATCTATTCGACGAAGCTGAGCTCATACTCAGAGGGTAAATGCTTGTTGGTGAGTTTTGATTATGATCCTAGCTTGCCGGAAAATACGGGTGCGGAACAAAAAGGGTATTATACGGTGACGATACAAGGGGAAACCGCCGTTAACCAGCAAAACGCTGAGAGTCCTCTTACGGATACGCATAAACTATTGACAAATGAGCAACCGATACTTGCGGTTAATCCGAACGACTCTGTTCTGTACGTCAAATTGGAAGATTATTTGTTTTTGCCTTCCGCCTGTTGGACAACAAAAGACCGGGCTTTAAATTGGCAACTGACTTATGATCCGACTCAACAACCAGTTGTTGAAAATCGGAAATCAATTTATTCCTTATATTTACGGGCTGCCGCTACGACCGGAAAGCCGGAGGACAAGGCAGAAGAGGCTATCGCGGTTATCAATGCCTTTAATCTGGGGAACTTTATCAAAGATATGCGAGAACAAGGTGGACGTGATGCGGATATGTATGTTCGGATTCATTATATCGATCAAATTAATCCGAAAGATAGTACCCAGTTTACATGGGGAGTAACGGATCCTTTACTTATAAACTAAAGAAGATGAGAAAGCGAATTTTATACGGCTTATTTTTATCCTTGTTTTTCTTAATGACCTCTTGTATGGGGGATGGAAGTAATTCCATCAATTATCATCGAGTAGGAGTGATACGTGAGAATCCTATGCGATGTATCTATACGGCAGATGATCAAGGGGAGATCTTTATCGTCTCTTCCTCTGTGTTTGAGAATCGGACGGATTTGAAAGAGGGTGACTGTTGCGTGGTTGATTTCAAGACGAATTTTAGCGAGGAATTGGGCAATGGTGTTTACAACGCTGAGATTTATAAGTATGATTCGGTCGCTGTATGGCCTTTGCATGAGACATTGACTGATACTACGGTTGTATTGGACAAGGAGCGTCTGGTTACGCTGGACTTTAAGAAAAGTATTTATTTGGAAGGACGTTTCTTCTTGCAAACCCAACATGTAAATCATCAGGTAGACCAAAAGGATATTTTCAATTTATCCTATAACCCTGATCAGGAGGTGGAAAAAGATGATGACGGACAACGGATCTATAACCTATATCTCCGGGTAACCCAAGAGGGGGGTACCGGCGATTCCACTAAATGGATCAATACGACCGCTTTTACAATCGATAAGTTTTTGGACCAAGCCAAAGCGATAGAGAGTAGTGAGGGGCAAAATGTGATAAATTTTAAAATAAATTATGCCGAACGCTATAATGCGGATACAACCGCATGTGTTTGGGGGGCTACCGACGTATTTACGTTGCGTTTTACGAATTAAATATATACTTTTGCTATTTAAAAGTAAACAGAGATGTATAAGGAGATATTTAGGTGGGTAATCGCTATCATCTCACAGCCGGCGAAGGCGTGGGTCTTGTTAGCGAAAAAAGGAGAGAAGCAGGAGGAGTTCTTATCCCGATTCGTGTATCCTTTGATCGGCTTCGTTACTGTCGCGGCTTTTCTGGGCGTATTGTTTACGCGGAAGGAGTTTGATTTAGAGCTGGCCTTGAAGTCGTCTATCCGGACATTGGTGTCCTCGTTCGGTGGTTTTTACCTCGGGGCTTATCTGATGAACGAGATATGGCAAGGTATATTTAAACGGGAGAAGGATTTGAAACTGTGGTTGCGCTTCGTCGGGTATTCCTCGTCGTTGATGTTCGCTTTGAATATCGTATTGATGT
>OGMD01000513.1_pt1 | contig 17327 bp, 12 predicted proteins | sample 1573041 | NCBI WGS metagenome assembly OGMD01 (sample SAMEA2582007, study PRJEB24529) | metagenome | biome: Human gut stool | place: China | collected 2011 | reverse complement strand
TTGGTATATTGTATGCAAAATGAATCTCCTGGCATGAGTTTTATGCGTGATTTATATCTTGACGGAACAAAGATATACTTTTTTTGTGGAAAATGGAACTCTTTCTTTTATTTATGTTTTAGTAGAAACCTTTGTACGATTGTCTTTAATATAGTGGAATGAATTTATAACTAAATATTGCAATTTTATTATGAAAAACAAAAAGGTCTTATTAAGCATGGCCGGTATGGCTATATTGGCTACTGAAGTTGTCGCCCAGAAACCTGCGAACATTATTCTTATTAATCTGGATGATGCCGGAAACGGCGATTTCTCCTGTCGTGGAGCAATCGGTTATCAGACTCCGAACGTTGACTGGATGGCAGCCAATGGACTGTCTATGAATAATTTCTACGCGGTTCAGCCCATCAGCGGCGCGTCGAGAGCGGGATTGATGACGGGATGTTATCCAAACCGTATCGGGTTTGCTTACGCCCTGAATCCGGGTTCTCCTTATGGCATAAGCGAGCAGGAAGAGACCGTTGCGGAATTATTGCGCGACAAGGGATATGCCACGGCTATTTTCGGGAAGTGGCATTTGGGGGATGAGAAAAAGTTTCTCCCTCTTCAGCATGGTTTCGATGAATATTATGGGTTGCCTTATTCGAATGATATGTGGCCTCATCATCCCCAGTACAAATTCCCGGATCTGCCGTTAATTAAAGGGAATGATATTATCGGTTATAATACGGACCAAACAAAGCTGACTACGGATTACACCAATTACGCAGTCGATTTTATTCAGCGGAATGCAAAGAATAAACCGTTCTTTTTGTATCTGGCACATTCGATGCCTCATGTGCCGTTGGCGGTATCCGATAAGTTTAAAGGAAAAAGCAAGCAGGGATTGTATGGTGATGTGATGATGGAGATAGACTGGAGTGTGGGAGAGATTCTCCGAACCATCCGCGAGGAGGGGATAGAGGATAATACGATGGTGATCCTCACTTCAGATAATGGTCCGTGGGCGAATTACGGCAATCATGCAGGCTCGTCCGGCGGACTTCGGGAAGCAAAGGCGAATACGTTTAATGGAGGTACGCGTGTCCCTTGTTTCTTCTATTGGAAAGGGAAGATTCAGCCGGCTACCGTGTGCAATAGTTTATATTCCAATATCGATATTCTGCCTACTTTGGTTGAGATGGCGGGAGCCGAAAAGCCGAAACGAAAGATTGATGGAATTAGTATGTTGCCTGCGTTAACGGTTGATCCTGCGATTGCGGCTCGCAAATATCTTTGTTTTTATTATCATAAGAACTCGCTGGAGGCGATTACCGATGGAAGTTATAAGCTGGTTTTTCCTCACAAATATGTGTCTTATGACAGTCAGGTGCCAGGCAATGACGGACTTCCCGGAACGTTGGGGAAAGGAGAAGTGAAGGAATGCGAACTTTATGACTTGAGACGGGATATGGGTGAACGTGTCAATGTGATTACGCAGTACCCGGAAATCGTGAAGGATTTGATGAGAGAAGCCGATGTGTGGCGTGATGAACTGGGAGATGACCTGACCGGACGTCAGGGAAAAGCGCGAAGGGAAGCCGGTAAGTCGGATAAAGCTGCCAAACCGGATAAGGCTGCTAAACCGGATAAGACTGTCAAATCGGATAAGGCTGCCAAATAGATTAGATAATCCAATAAATTCAGAAGATATATGGTTAAAGTCAATATCCGCCGGAGTGCATTATTTCCACCTATATTATTAATCCTGTTCGTTTTTGGAGGCTTGTCTTTGTTTGCGGTGGATGCAGTGGCATCGGCAGTTTCTTATCGGCACTTGATTCCCGAACCTGTGTCGGTAGTAGAAAAGGAAGGAGCTCCGTTCATCGTGAATGAGCGGACGAGGGTGATTTATTCGGGGAATGATCCCAAATGGAAATCTGTTGCGGAGTTACTGGCTACTTATCTTTCGGAAACTACCGGATATCCGTTAACTGTTGGAAAGACTAAAAAGCTGCTACGTAGTAATGAAATTATTTTCGAAAGGAATCTCCTGCTACCGAAAGAAGGGTTTCAATTAGAAGTCACGGAAGATAATATGATAATCGGTGCGGCAGACTTGGCGGGAGCTTTTTATGCTGTTCAGATGTTGCGGCAGTTATCACTTTCGAGGTGGGGAAAATCGGCGGAACAGGAACATGGAAACGGCATAGAACATGGAAAAGCCATAGAGCAAGGAAACGGCATAGAGCAAGGAAAAACCATAGAACAAGAGAACTGTATAAAACAGGGAAGCTATATAGAACAGGGAGAAAGTATAACACGAAGAAACGGTATAATACGAGGAAAAGGGAAAGGCATAGATATAGGAGAAGTAACCGTAACAGGGAAAGAGTTAAGTTTTCCTCCTGTGCTGTTGGAAGATTATCCTTCCATGTCTTATAGGGGAGCCATGCTTGATGTGAGCCGCCATTTCTTTTCCGTTGCGCAGGTGAAACGCTATATCGACTTATTGGCTTTTCACCGTCTGAATCATTTTCACTGGCATTTGACGGACGATCAGGGATGGCGCATCGAAATAAAGAAATACCCCAATCTGACTAAAGTCGGTGCATGGAGAGGGGCTGACAAGTACGGTGGTTATTACACCCAGGAAGACATAAAAGAAATAGTGGCTTATGCAGCCGAAAGATTTATAACGATTATCCCGGAAATAGATATGCCCGGTCATACACAGGCTGCTTTGGCGGCATATCCGGAATTAGGCTGTACGGGGAAGGCTTATGAAGTGGCTACGGAAGTTGGCGGAGTTCATAAAGATGTGATGTGCGTAGGGAATGATTTTACCCTACCTTTTGTAAAGGACGTTTTGAAAGAAGTGGCCGATTTATTTCCGGGAGCGTTTATTCATATTGGGGGTGATGAAGTGCCTAAAGACCGTTGGAAGCAATGTGACGCTTGCCAAAAAGCAATCACGAAACACGGCTTGAAAGACGTCGGCCAGCATACGGCAGAGGAGTTTCTGCAAAGCGCTTTCAATGAAGAAATAGCTGCATATCTGCGTGGATTGGGAAAACGGATGATTGGCTGGGATGAAGTGCTTTCCGACAGTTTGAGCCGGGAAGTTACCATTATGTCCTGGCGTGGACTGGGGCGTGCCACGGCTGCGCTTCGCAAAGGACATTCTGTGATTGTATCTGCGGATTCTCATCTGTATTTGAATCATTATCAGACAATCAACTCGGAACAGGAACCTCGTGCAACCGGCGGACTGGTAGAGATGAAGAAAGTATTTGAGACTCCTTTTTTCTCTCCGCAACTCTCAACAACCGAAAAGGAAAGAGTATTAGGTGCGGAAGCATGCCTGTGGACTTCATTTATCAACAGTGATTCATTATTGGATTATATGCTCCTCCCGCGTCTGGCTGCTTTTGCAGAAGCTGCGTGGTGTGAAGGCAGACGAGGCACTTACAATCATTTCTTGCACCGTTTACCCGCTCTTCTGAATGGTTATAACCGATTGGGATATGGCTATGCGAATCACTTCTTTACTATTTCCGCAACCTATCAGTCCGTTCCCGAAGAGAGGAATCTGCAAGTTTCGCTGGAAAGCTTGCCCGATACGGAGATTTACTATACGTTGGATGGCAGCCAACCGACAAAATCGGCTTCTGCCATTTATCAATCGACTCTCCGAATAGATAAGAGTTGTGTATTGAGAGCTATTTCTTATTTATCCAACGGACTTCCCAGTGATGAATTGCGTAAAGAAATCCTTGTGAATAAAGCTACATTTAGACCTGTCCGGTTACTAAATACCCCATCCGAACACTATCAGGGGGAAAATGGAAAAGTGCTGGTGGATGGAATCCGTAGCATAAACTTTCATAATACGGGCTTGTGGGTAGGACACCATTCTTCTGATTTGAGTGTAGTGATAGATTTGGAGTCTTTACAATCGGTCTCTTCGGTGGAAGTCTCTGCCTTAACTGATTTAAGTGCATGGATTATGGGACCGCAGTCTATTTCCGTATTTGTATCTCCGGATGGGGAGAAATATGAACTGGTATCCCGCCACGTATATGATGCGCCGACGGATGCTATGGGAGAAAAAAAGAGTGATCTGAACCGGCTATCTTTTGAAACAACGTCTGCACGCTATGTAAAGGTGGTGGCCGAGCCTTTTAAGAGTTTGCCTAAAGGACATTCCGGTGAAAACGAACCGCCTTTTCTATTTGTTGATGAAATAAGAATCCATTAGTCTGTAATGGCAACTCTCGTCAGGGATAAGAATATTTTTGGGACAACCAAGTCTAGGAATAAGAAGAGTAATCGACAACTATAACCAGAGAAGTCTAAAGGTTGTTACAAGGCAACCGCAGGCACTGTTACAGCCGTTTTAGGCGGAAGATTATTTTCACTGTGATGGGGAATAATTCTCACCGCAGTGAGAAAAAATACTCAATGCGATGAGAAATAATTCTCACTGTGATGAGTATTTTTTCTCATCGCGGTGAGAATGCTTTGAGAAAATAAGGCGCCAGTAAGCAACTTAAAAGGCTCTTAAAAAGAGTAGGACGGTATGATTACCGTAGGTCCTTATGATAGTACTTTTCGAGTAATTCCTGCATCTCCGGATATTTGTCGTCCGTATCACCTACTTCCTTGCGGAGATTTAATAATTGCTTTTTCATCTGTTTGATGACAGGGGCGTACTTCGGATCATTGTATGCATTATGATTTTCGTGCGGGTCGTTCTGTAAATCATAGAAGTCCCACGCCGGAGTGAAGTTAAAGTTGCCTATATCGGTCATATCCAGATTTTGAGCGTAATAGAAAATCAGTTTGTAACGGTCGGATCGGATGGCGAAATGTGCCGGACGTATGGCATGATTGGTCCAGTAGCGGTAATAGATTTCTTTTCTCCAGTCGGGTGGAGTTTTCCCTTCGAGGTTGTTGACGAAGCTGGTGCCTTGCACATCATCCATTTTCACTCCGGCAAACTCGGCCAGAGTCGGTGCGAAGTCGACGTTGAGTATCAGGTCTTTCAGGCGCTCTCCTGCAGGAATTTTATCGGGATAGCGGATAACGAAAGGCATACGGGCCGATTCTTCATAAAACATTCGTTTGTCGAAGAAACCATGTTCGCCCAGAAAATATCCCTGGTCGGAGACGTAGACAACGATTGTATTATCGGCAATACCCATTTCATCAAGAGTCTTCAGGAGCTTGCCGATATTATCGTCGACAGTGGATCCGCAACGCATATAATCGCGGATGAGTTTCTGATAGGCTGCGCGTCTGGCAGTGGTTCGTTGCATTCCTTCCGTACTGAACGGCAAGCCGGGGTAACGACACCACCACTTATCCGGATCTTTTGAGGCAATTTGCCAGCGGCGTACCAACTCTTCTAAGGGTTGCCCTTTGAAAGAACGCCCGTTGGTTTCCGGTCCCCAGTCCAACAGGTTTTCCGGTTCGGGGAAGGTGACGCCGTCGTAAAGATGTTCCATGCGAATCGGATAATCGTAGGGTTCGTGAGTGGCTTTGAAGTGACAGCACATCAGGAAAGGTTGTTCGCCGTCCTGCTGCTTGATCCAGTTGATTGCTTTTTCTGCGACGAGATCGGTAGAGAAGCCAAGTACACGTTCTCCAAAACGCCGGTCGCCCGGCCAGGGATCGCTGCTTTCGATGAAAGTAGGGTCGCGGTATTCTCCCTGGTCGTAGAAGATAGAGTAATAATCGAATCCCTGTGGCTGCGACTTGATATGCCATTTTCCGACCAGCCCTGTGTTGTAGCCGTTGGCTTGCAGGGCAGTTGCCAGTGTGGGGATGGAAGTGTCCAGAGAGTCGGCCAGTGTGTAAAGTCCGTTCCGGTGGCTATACAGTCCCGTAAGGATGCTGGCACGACTGGGGGCGGAAATCGAGTTGGTGCAGAAACAGTTGTCGAGCACTACGCCTTCGTTTGCCAATCGGCGGATGTTGTTGTTATGGGCATAGTCTGCCAGCACTCCGCCGTAAATTCCCCACGCTTGAGACGTGTGGTCGTCACTTAGAATAAAAAGGATATTGGGACGCTGGTTTTTATCCTTTGAACTCTTTTGTTGATTCTCTTGCTGCTTTTGGTCCGCTTGTCCGACTGTTTGTTGTCCGTCAGATTGAGCACCTTGCATGTGTGTCATTGCTCCGGCTGCCAGCAGGCCGGTAAGTATCAGTTTATTCATAAATATATAAGTGTTGCATTTCCTCAAATGTCAGTTTGTGTCCGTCCTGCCACCAGTGGGGATTGGATAAGTCGCAGAAATCTTTTTCTTCTTCCATGCGGAAGGCTAATTGTTCTTTCAGGTCGTGTGCTGTTTTTTCCTGCCCGGGTAATAGGTTGTGTTGTTCCAACGGGTCTTTTTGCAGGTCGAACAACTGTTCGGTAATCGTTCCACCTACGTTATAAATAAGGTATTTGTGGTTTCCGCTGACGAATCCCCGTTGCAGGTTGGAGTAGGCGAGAAATAAATCGCTGCGGTGTGTGGCGGCAGAGTCTTCCAATGTATGGCAGAGAGATTGTGCCGTCATACTTTCCGGTAGGGCAATGTTTGCCAGTTCACAAAGTGTCGGGGCAATGTCATGCAGATAGCACAGAGCGTTATTCTTTCTTCCTTTTTGTCCTTTATAGGCAGGGGCGATGAGGGTGAGCGGTACTTTTACGCTGTGATCGTAAAGGTTCTGTTTACCCAGTAATCCATGGCGTCCCACTGCCAGACCGTTGTCGGAAGCAAAGACGATAATCGTGTTATCCGCCTGTCCCGTTGCTTGCAGTGCCTGCATGATACGTCCTATCTGTACGTCTACTTCGCTAATCATCCCGTAATAGTCGGAGAGTTCTTTTTGTATCTGCCCGCCTGTTCGTGGTGCGGGCACCAGTAATTCGTCACGCACGTTCATTTCTCCATTGTCAAACGAGTGGCGGGGGAGAAAGTTGGCCGGCAGGCTAAGAGTGTCCGGAGCGTATTTCTGACCGTAAGCGGGGAGCTGGTTACGCGGGTCGTGAGGCGAAGTAAATGCGACATAAGCAAGGAAAGGCTGTTTTCCGTCTTTCCGCGTCTGTAAAAAACGGATGGCTGCGTCGGCATACATTTTCGATGAGAATTCTTCTCCTGTAAATTCTGTCTCTTTTCCGTATACGCCTGTCGAGTCGTAACGGTTCAGGTGAGGCGAACAATGTCCGTTCAGTTCATACGGATGCATACCGCCGAAATAGATGTTGTCTCCTTCCTGAAAGGAGCGGTTGAAAGAAGCCTTGTCCGAATGCCATTTTCCTGTGGCAAAGGTGCGGTAACCATTCCGCTTGAATTGTTGCGGGAAGGTGGTGTGTGCTTCGGGAATCTTCATGCCGTCTGCCTGAATATCATAGAGCCCGCGTCCGGTCATCAGCATGGCGCGGCTTGGCATGGATAACGCTCCGCATAAAGCGCCGTTCGTATACGTATTTGTAAAGGTGACACCTGCGGCGATGAGGCTGTCGATGGCAGGAGTATGCACGTCATTATTACCCAGAGCATGAATAGAAGAAGCCTGTAAATCATCCGTCAAAATGAATAAGACATTGGGCTGCTTTGGGGTATTTTCCGTATTCGACTGACATCCGGTGACTAGTGGCGTAAAAATGAACGGAAGGTAGCGTATATTGAATGAACGTTGGATGATTCGTTTCATGTGGATAGTGGTTGTATTTAAAGTTGTATTTAAAAGGGTTATAATGTTTTAGACGTGAATCAAGCTTGTGAAACGAATCGGAAAAAAATTCGTAAGACCGCTTAATTCACGTCTAAAGATAATGAATGTAATTTACACTATGTTACTTTTCGGCAAAAAACTTTTATTCTTCCGGGACTTGCCGTCCCGGTAGAAAAGTTACTTTGTCTTTGTAAAGCATTGGTCGGCTCTCCATTCTTTGACACTTCCGGATACTAATGTCGCATGGTTGTTGTTGCCGGAGCTGTCATACAGAATCTCGTCTTTACCTTCCTCGGCCGGACCTTCATCCATTTTCCAGTAACCGACAAGGTTGGAGTTTACAGCAACCGGACCTGCCATATTGTTCTGAATTTCGGACTGTGTAAGCGCTTTGTTCCAAAGTCTCGCCTGTCCCATCATGTGCTCGTTCTTCGTATTGGTGTTGAAGAAAGCAATGGCTGTGATAGGAACGGGCACACCGCTTGCCTCAACGTCTTGCACCTTTTCTCCGTTGGCATAGAAATGACATTTCACTTGGTCGTAGACAAGCGCTACGTGTGTCCATGTCTGTTTCTGGAAGGAGAACTTGTTGAAGAAACCCTTGTTGTTTTCGGCCTGTGTTCCGAAGATGTTAATCTGCAACTGCTCTTTCGTAATCTGATTGTTGGCATTACCCAAACGGATGTAGAAGGCAGAACAGTCGATAACACACTGGTTGTTGTGATCGAAGCCGTCCATCCACAACCAGAATTCGATGGTGAAGTTTTCTACCGAAATCGTCTTTACATTCTCCGATTTGAAACCGCACAGAGTACTCATGTAAGGTGTATACTGCGTCCACGGTTTGTCGAGTAACAAAAGGTACTTGGAACCCATCTTTTCTTCCGGGACACTGCCGTCGCCCACTACTCTGATTGGCAGCGCGTATTTTACACCTTCTGCCGCGTCATAAGGATTGATTGTTACAACGGTCGGCTGAGCCATTGTTTTGCCACTTGCGATAGTGACTTCTTTGTTGAATGAATGTTTGTCCGCCGGCAAGAGTGAATAGTTGGCCAACATCTTTTCATTGTATTCGTTCAGGATGGTTTCATCCACCACCAGTGTGGCGTTGACATCTTGAGACATAATGTCGGCGATGCGGACTGTGAAGTCCGTCACTGTTTTTTCGCCTACATTGACAGCTACGCTCTTTACATTCTTGAAAGCAGCTTCATTGATGTAAATGCGGTTTCCTATCGGGTCATATTCTTCCTTACAACCGGTGAAGGCTAACAGAATCAATAATCCGGCAAATAATGTATATGTTTTGTTCTTTCTCATAATCTATTATTTTTTAGCTGGGTTCATTATTTGGATAGCTTGGCGCAAGTATTTGTAATTGTTGGAGAATTCATATTCCATGTGAAAAGTGCCCAGTCCCCCTTTGCGTCCTTCGGCAGGGTTCCAGTAAGCCATTCCGAGCAAGGAAGGCATTTCTCCCCGTTCCGGGTCACGGAAAGTAACACCACCGTTGGCAGCCCAACTTTCAAAGTTTTCCGTCACAATATAGCGTTCGGGACCTATGTGTTCTTTTATCCAGTCGAACCGTTGTTTTAATCTGGTGGCAGATGACGCCCCGTATGCTTGTGATACAGCATAATTGGCATATTTCCAACCCTCTTCTGAAATGAGCTCTACGAAGCCGTCTACGATAATCAACTTGTCAGGACCTAGCAGCTGGCGCATCTCCCGCAGCAGGGTAGTCATGTTCTCTTCTTTGTACAGCAAGTCTTTGCTGGTGCATTCGTGGTCGAAGTCAATCCCGTCATAGCCGTATTTATGAATACTGTCGGCTATCGCCTTTGCGGCTTTCGGAATATTCTCCGCTACGTTCTCGAAATTACCGGGAAGATTCGCCATGTTGTGCGAGAACAGGGTGAACGTAACACGTGTTCCCAACACTTCCTGAACATATTTCAGGTCGTCTTTCTGGAATTGAGTCAAACTGCCGTATGATCCCCAGATAGAAACGATGTCTACGCTGTCCGGAATACTTTTCAGACTGTAGTATAACGAGGCTGCCCCTTGTGGCGACCAGCTTCCGAACCACCCGAATGCAAGAGGATGGTCGCTTTTCTTATATTCCCTGAGTGCTGCATAGTATTCTTCCGATAGCGGTTCCGGTTCGAAATTCTTAGTTTCCATTTCAGTCCAGTCGTCGCAGCTATGTAAGTTCATAGCTATGAGCATCACAAATAGAATGTTGAATATCTTTTTCATATTGTTTTTTCTTTAGTAATTTATCCGGTTAATTCTTCTTAGCCCACCATAAATCAGTAGCGTCCGTATCTTGTCCGTTCGATAAGAAAGTACAAGCTTCTGTCACATTGGCATTGTTACTGCTGTATTCGTCTTCCGAGAAACGCAGACGGCGTTGCTGGCGCTCTTTGGTGACACCTTGCGTGGAAAGGTTGTCGTGTGCGGGGAATACAGCCGGGTATCCGGTACGACGGAAGTCCGCCCATGTTTCGTTTCCGATCGGGAAGTTGGCAATCATCTTTTGTGTCAGGATACGTTGCAGATTGTCTTCGTCTGCCTTGGCACCACTTGTCTTATCCCAGGCTACCGGTAACTTGCACGGATTGGTGTAGTTGTAGGCAGCGTTCAATGGACATACGTAGTCTGCCGGCACGTTCGTGGTATTGGCGATGTATGCATCAGCACCCGATACGCCGCGTTCGCTGAATGACAGGCGGATACCTTCTTTATAGAAATCCTCTGCCGTTCCACCCATATTCCACTTCTTCAGTGCGCCTTCTGCCCGTAAGAAAGCTACCTCGGCTGCATTGAATATCAGCATCGGGGTTTTCGTTTCCACTTTGACGGTAGAATAGGTGGAGAACATGCTGGTGGTAATTCCTTGTATGCCGGAACGTACACCGATATAATCATACTCTCCGGATATGGATGATTTCGTAAAGTAAGCCTCGCAGCGAGGGTCTTTATAACCGTTCATAAAGGAGACGATACAAGCATTGGCACGAACCTCACCCCATGAGTTTACACTGGCCAGACCATTCTTGTAGTTCGTTGCAGAGATGTCATCGTAAGCGTCGCAGTCGTTGCTGTCCATCACTCCGTAGGGATGCGATACAGCTTGTTCGGCTTTTTCCTGTGCGTATTCGGGTGCTGCATTGCTGATGCGGATAGCGATACGCAGTTTCAGGGAATTGGCATATTTAATCCATTTCTTATAATCTCCCTGGTAGATACGGTCTTCCGTGGTCAGCTCGTTGAAAGACGGGTCGGTGTTCACCAATGCGGTGAGTACGCCGATGCTGTAATCCAGATCGTCTATCATTGCTTTCCATGCGGTTTCTTCATTGTCGTAACCTACGGAGTATTGTCCGCTTTCCACTTTTGAGTAAGGAAGAGGGCCTTGCATGGTGGCTATAATCTGCATGATGTGTACACGCATGATCTTAGCTAATGCATAGTAGTGTCCCGACGCTTCGCTGAAACGTTCGATAGAGAAGTAGTTGGGATAGAAATTCTTGAAATACCAGTCGACTGACCATTTATTCCAGTTATCGTCCACATTATAGGTATAGAAGTGCTGCGACCGGCTCCAACTGCTGGAAGGAGTCAGCATGCCACCGAACGGACCTGCCCAGAAAGTGATGTTACGTTGGGCGGGGTTTTCTTCAGTAGAAGACATACACGTGATAAGTTGTGCGAACAACAGGCGGGAGTTCAGCGTAGGCGGCTGATATGGATTGGAGTTGAACTCCTCGAATTTTCCCGTACAATTACACATGAGTACTACCAATAGTACCGAACATATTATTTGGGTTACTTTTTTCATAATTCTTTTCTGTTTAGAAATTGAGTTTTACGCTAAATCCGATGTTACGTGTAGTAGGTTGCATGAAGTAGTCAAAACTTTGATAGTAGTTAGACTGCGTGGAACCGGTTGCTTCCGGGTCGAACGGCGCTTTACAATAAATCATCCAGAGGTTCTTTCCTACCAGGCCGACGGTCATTCTTAGTTTGTCGCGGAACCATTGCTTTGGCAATGTGTAGCTTAGGCTCAATTCCGCCAGACGCACATTGGTGGCACTGTAGGTATAATAAGCTGCGTATCCTTTCACGGCGTCATAGTATTTTTCCGTATCTACCTTGCCATGATTGACAGGCACGCCACCGGCATCACGATAGTTGGCAGTTACTTCTGAAACTCCGTACTGGTCGAGTACACTCTGCGTACCTGACAGTGCGATACCGCCGAAGCGGGCAGTAAGAGTTACGCCCAGGTTGACGCCTTTGTAGGAGAAGTTATTGCTCCAGCCCATATTCGTCTTCGGCAGGATAGAACCCAGTTTGAATTCATCTACCGATTCGATTTCAATCTTTCCTTCTTGTGAAACGAAGATGTTGCCGTTGCCGTCTCTCTTGATACGGTGGGTAGCATAAACGTCACCGATAGAACCGCCTTTGTACAATTTCACACGTGCGTCGAGGTTACCTAGCTGTCCCATGTCGTAGCTATCTTTGGTAATTGGCTCTCCGGTCATCGGGTTTACCGAGCCTTCGGTCAGTTTTTCGATTTTGTTTTTGTTCCAGGAGAGAGTCAGGTTACTGTCCCATGCGAAACCGTTCCACTTATCGCTGTATCCTAATGCCATTTCTATACCTGTATTGCTGACATTACCACTTTGGATATACGCTTTGGAGTATCCGGACGAGATAGAAAGATCGGCGGTGAAAGTCTGGTTGATGGTGTTCGATTTATAATAAGTCAAATCGAAAGAAAGACGGTTGTTCAACCACTTTGAGTTCAGACCGAATTCCCATGAACGTGTCTTTTCCGGTTTCAGGTTACGCATCGGATAAATGGACGTGGAAGACCACTTACCGGAAGCGATATTGAATTCGTATGTCGGACGTGTGATGAAACGCTCGAAAGAAGTACCTACTTCTGTATATGAACCACGTACTTTCAGGAATGAAATCCATTCGGGCAGTTTGGCCATGCTGGAAATGACACCGGACAAACCAACAGACGGATAGAAGAAAGAAGACGCCTCGGAGAAGGCAAGTTGTGATTCCCAGTCATTACGTCCGGTGGCGGTCAGGTACAACATGCTCTTGTAACCGACTTCCGCATTGATGAAGACACCTTGCGACTGCTGGATATATCCCGACTGGATTCTTCTGTACTTGGCAGATGTATCAATGTTGTGCACGGCAAAGAAGTTGTAGATACCTTCGAGGTTACCGCCATGACCTATCTGTTCTTCTCTCTGGTCGTTGATGGAAGCTCCGATATTGGCATTCACCGACCACATGTTTTCTTTGAATGACTTGGAGATGTTCAACATGATATCACCGTAGAAACTGCTGTACGCTTTGCGGTTGTCGGAGTAGAAGCCATAATCGCTGGCAAACTGTTCGATAGTAGAGGCATTGCGCTTGTCGGTAGCACGCACGTCTGTCTTGTCATATTTCAGACGGCCGGTGATGTCGATTCCGTCGATAATGTTCCATTTCAATGAGGCGTTGGTCATGAAACGTTTCTTTTTGTTCTCACGGACAATGCGGTTCATCGTCCAGTAAGGGTTCTGCAATTCCATACTTTGCGTTTCGTAGGGCCAGTACTGTTCGTAAATACCCAAACCTTCGTTGTAGCGTTCGTACATACGGATGGCGTCGAAGTTTTCTCCGCGCGGGAACAGGTATAAAGCAGTGAGCGGATTGAAATAACGTCCCTGTGCAGTCATATTTCTGTTATTCTGGAAAATCAGGTTGGCACCAAAGTCCAGCACCAGTTTGTCGTTCAGGAAACTGGCGGTATTACGTCCCGACACATTGTAACGTTCGTATTTGTTGTTGGGCAGAATACCATTCGAGTTAGTTGCCGAAACGGAAACATACGTCTGGTTTTTCGACGTACCGGTAGAGAGTGACACCGAATTAATGGTATTTACACCTGTACGGAAAAACTTTTCAGGATCATAGTTGCTGTTCACAAGGTCACCCCAACTGGCGAATACTCCGTCTTTATTTCCATATTTGCTCTGCATTTTGGGCAACATGGTAGGAGTAGAGAAAGTGGTACTGCTCGATACGCTGACATTCGTTTTGTCTTTTGTTCCTTTCTTAGTGTTGATAAGTACCACACCCGAAGCGGCGGCATTACCGTAAAGTGCGGCTGCGGCGGGACCTGTCAGCATATTGATAGACTCAATATCTTCCGGGTTGATATCCGCAACGGCGTCGCTACCCGGCTGGTCGGCTGTGATACCGGTTTCGCTTCCTTCGTTCGCAACGTTGAACATCGGAATACCGTCAATCACATAAAGGGCATTATTGGATTTGGTGATTGATTTCACACCACGCATTACCACACGGGCGGCGGAACCGGCGCCGGATGCCGAAGAATTGATGGTCACACCTGCTACCTTACCATTCAGCGAGTTCATAAAGTTTGCGTCTTTTACGGTAGTGATGTCGTCAGAGCTTAATTGTTGCACATTGTAACTCAACGCTTTCTCCGAACGTTTGATACCCAGAGCGGTTACAACCACCTGCTCCAGTTCGGTTGCTCCTTCCGACAAGACGATGTTCAGTCTCGTCTGACCGTTGAAAACAATGTTCTGTGTCTCATAACCGATATAGGAAACAGTTAATACATCACCGACGTGTATATTTTCCAAACGGAAATCACCGTCGATAGAAGTAATCGTTCCCTGTCCGTTTTTAGTGGAGATGGAAGCTCCGATAACAGGACCGGAGGAATCATTTATTACACCCGAAACGGTATAGGACTTCTGTTGTTCTGTTCCTGATTTCTTGATAAACAAAACAATCCGTTTGTCTGTAATCCGAAAATCAATGGACGTGTTTTTCAGTAGAGTATTTACGATTTGAGTCATATCATTGGATGTCATCTTTATTGACGTCTTCTGATTGGTGTTGATGTCACTGTTGTAAAAGAAAGAATATCCACTTTGTTTCTCAATACTCTCGATCACTTTGGCAATGGAGGTATTCGTGAAGTCTAGCTTGATATCTCGCTTCGCGGTCTGTGCGAAAGCAAAACAGGGAATCATTAAAAGTAATATTGCCAAAAAGAGGCTTTTTTTGAGCTCTTGTATGGAAGTGTGGCAACATTTTTGATAAGAAATTTGGTACTTTCTTAAGTTTGTCATACTTTTATAAATTAGAAATTAAGGATTGTGGCGATGAGGATCGCCATGATTTTTGCAAAGTCTCAGAAGCGAGAAGATACTGGTACTATTTTCTCGCTTTTTCTGTGTTTTTTACAGTACTATGTCATAGGCTATTCGTTTTTTAAGTTTTACAATTTGAGTTATTTTAGTATTATATTTTTCCCTTTTCGTTCGTACTTGAATGAGGTGCTTATCTGCATGGTCTTTAAAATAGACTCGAGCGATTCGTTGGTATAGAATTCACCGGTAAAGGATTTCCCTATCAGTTCGTCATTCATGATAATAATCTTCACATTAAACAGCTGTTCCAAACGTTGGCAGATGTCGAGCAAAGGAGTTTCTGACAATACCCATACATTCTGCGTCCACCGTATCTCCCGCCCCGCATTGTTCAATTCTGTGAGCAGCATATTGCCGCTATTTACATCGTACTTCAGTTGCTGACTAGGCTTCATCAACATCTGTTTCCTTTCATTACTTACTTCAATAGAGCCTTCCAGTAAAGTCGCGGTAATCTGCGGAGCCTGTGAACTGGCATTTACTGTGAACTTTGTTCCCAATACTCTGATTTTTAATTCCCCGGCACGTACAATAAACGGATGCTTCTTATCATGCTTTACATCAAAGTAGGCTTCCCCTTCCAGAAAGATTTCTCTCGAATCGCCCGAAAAACGTTCCGGATAAATCAGTTTGGAATGATTGTTCAACTGAATCATGGTTCCGTCAGGCAATGGCACTTTTTGTACAATCCCACTGTTGTTGGTCTTTATGATGAATGAAGGATCTGTATCTAACATCATGTATAACCATCCGCTCATAGCAATCAACAGAGCCACCGTAGCTGCTGCGAGCCATATCCGGTACTGATTGTTGCGGCGACGGAAAATGTCAATAGAGTTGTTGTCGGTTTGGATTCGTGTCATCAGCCGGGAGAAAGACTTTTCTGCCGAGTGTTCTTTGCTTGGACCCGGAGATCGCAGTTCGATGCCGGCAATCAACTCATCCATTTCATTTGTTTTTTCTTTTTCAATGCGCATTTTTTCTTGTTTTCTAAAGCTTTATACTATATAGAAAACTCAAGTGGCAAAACTACTAAAAGGAAAATGCACTTTTTTTTAAATTTTTTCCAGGAATGGCTTTATTGATTCTTTTATTTTGGCTTTGGCGAGTAGAAGCTGGCGTTCTACGGTACAAAGTTTCACGTTTAAAGCCTCTGCTATTTCGCGATGGTTCATTTCATCTTCTTTCGCCATCCGGAAGATGATGCGGCAACGGTCGGGCAGTGAGGAGATAGCTTGTTTCACTGCGTGTTGCAATTCTTTGTAGGATAATTCGTCCAGGGGATTCTGGGTAGTGATGCTTATTTGCAGTTCGGTTTCAGGAATGTCATCTCTTTTGGAGATATATCCGCTTTTCAGTACGTTGAGGCATCCGTTGCGTACTGCCTGATAAATGTATGGGTGAAAATTGGGGATAGCCGTGAGCATGCTTCTGTCTTTCCACAATACAAAAAATACGTCTCCTATGACGTCCTCGCACGCGGCTTCCGAATGAAGAAACAACATCGCGAAATTGAAAAGGCGGTCGTAATAATGCATATACAACGTACGAAAAGCTTTCGAATCCCCTTCGGATACTAATTTCAGTATCTCCTGTTCATTGCTTATACGTTGTTTGTTATTCATAGGCTTTTCTTTTCTGATAAAAGATTGTGGTTTAGCGTACAAAGAAACAGACTTTATTTTGTTTTTCCTAACGTTTTTGTGAGTGGCGTTTGTTTTTTCTCTGTTATTGAGAAAACTTTATGTTGATTTTTGGAAGTATTATAGTAATTATTGAACATCCATTCCTGTTTGTCATGTGTATTTTTGTGGTCTAAATTCATTAATTATCAATCATTATGCTAATGCTAAGAAAAATTGTATTCTTCCTTTTTTTAGTTGTAGGATTATCGTTATTTGCACAACAAGATTATTTAGTCAGCTCTTATGTTCGGGGTAATTTTTACAATCGCGGTCGTATTTCCACTGAAAGTTTGAGGGCGAGCGACGATCTTATTTTCTTGAATGTCCATCCGGGTAAAGACGGATCGCTTTCATTTGAAAATCCGCGTGCTTTTCAAGGGAAGGGTGTGACTACTTGGAAGGGGCTGATAAAATCGGTTCGTTCGAAGATAAAAGGAACGAAGACTACACTCCGTTTGGGGGCCTCCGGTGGAGAATGGAAAGCGATGGTGGCTAATGAAACTGCCCGGGCGGTATTTGCAAGGAACATAAAGAACGTGCTGGAAAAGAATAATTTAGATGGTATTGACCTTGACTTTGAATGGGCGGAGAATGAGAAAGAGTATGAAGATTATAGTTTGGCTATCCTGAAGATGCGGGAAGTGTTGGGAGACAAGTATCT
>OGMD01000501.1_pt1 | contig 17596 bp, 17 predicted proteins | sample 1573041 | NCBI WGS metagenome assembly OGMD01 (sample SAMEA2582007, study PRJEB24529) | metagenome | biome: Human gut stool | place: China | collected 2011 | reverse complement strand
ATGCTTGCCACCTCTTTCGGCGGTATAGAATTAGGTGAGATTACCTACCGGCTCTCCGACTTATTCATCGACAACCGCTCCCACGGGGCGGAACGTGTGGGACGGGAGATCTTATCCGGTTTGATATCTCCGATGCGGGCGATCAATCGTATCATCACGGGAGAAGCTTGGAGACACAGCAGCTCCAAGGGGCGTGTCTACACCTCGGTTCCCGTAAACTTCATCGTGGGTGTTGGTCCTCGCTTCCTTGCCGAGCAGGAAGGCTCCAAGCATGGCACTACGAGCATGCACGTATCCTTCAGGTTGGATTATGGAGATCCTTTCAATGATGATTTCTATTCGCCCTATGAATGGTTTCAGCTGAAGGCCGGGTTCGATTTCTTTTCCAGCCAGCCGCTCATCAGCCAAGTCAATGCCGTTGGGGCTATCTGGGGGAAACAGGTCTGGAGTAAAGGCCCTCGTAGTCTGGCCGCTGGAATCTTTCAGCATTTCGACTACTATGATTCCGAGTTAAAATCCAATAGTTCCCAAACGGTAGCTCCCTACCGCATATCGGAAGCGGCGGCGGTCGGTGGTGGATTGATCTATTACAAAAGAGGCACGCCGGACAATAAGGTAGATGTTTACGCCGAATTATACGGAACAGGAGTCGCCTTGGGCGCAAGCATCTCCGATTACCTCCGGCTGGAAGAGAGAGATTATAATCTGGGAAGCGGTTATAGCGTGAAAGCGTTTACCGGATTGGCCTACGATAAACGCTGGGCGTTCTTGATCGATTTGGAGAACTACCATATCTTCACATGGAAAGGATACGAGCCGGATATAGACTGGAATGCGGTGGACCCTACAAAGTTAAACGTACAAGGCGATGCCGGCAACGCACGTTTAACGGTATTTTCCACCACCTTAGCCTATATGTCCAAGCATAAATGGAATATTGCGTTGCGAAATCGTTATTTCTCCCGCCGTACCCATTATAAGTATCATAAAGATATAGATAGCTCCACGTATGATATTATGCTGACGCTTGGGTGGAGGATTTAATTCTTCCGCTCAAGCTCACGCAGATTCTCCATCTTCTTGCGCTGCATAAACTCATAGATGCCTTCCAAATGCTCCGTCACTTTTTGGTTTCCGAACTCATAGACCTTAGAGACCAGCCCATCCAAGAAATCACGGTCGTGGGATACGACGATCAACGTCCCGTCAAAGTCAAGCAACGCCTGCTTCAAGATATCCTTCGTCTTCATATCCAGATGGTTTGTCGGCTCATCCAGAATCAGCAAGTTCACAGGCTCCAACAATAGCTTAATCATGGCCAGACGTGTGCGCTCGCCACCGGAAAGCACCTTCACCTTCTTCGCCGAGTTCTCGCCGCCAAACATGAACGCACCCAGCAGATCCTTGATCTTATTACGGATATCGCCTTGCGCCACATCGTCTATCGTCTGGAAAACCGTAAGATTCTCATCCAGCAGGGAGGCTTGGTTCTGGGCGAAATAACCGATCATCACGTTATGCCCCAGCGTCAACGTCCCCTCATGCTCGATCTCTTTCATGATACACTTCACCAAGGTAGACTTACCCTCGCCATTCTTCCCGACGAAAGCGATCTTATCCCCTCGCTCAATCATCAGATTAGCGTTTCGGAAAACCGTATGATCGCCATACGCTTTCGAGACATTCTCGATCGTCACCGGATAAGAGCCCGAACGGGGCGAAGGTGGAAACTTCAAGCGCAAAGCCGAGGTATCTTCCTCATCCACCTCCAAGATCTCCAGTTTCTCCAGCATCTTCACACGGCTCTGCACCTGCAAGGTCTTGGAGTACGTGCCCTTGAAACGCTCGATGAACTCTCTCGTCTCGGCGATCATCTTCTGTTGCTCGTCATAAGCCTTCTGTTGTTGCTCACGACGTTCCTTCCGTAATTGCAAGTATTGGCTATAGTTTACCTTATAATCATAAATCCGGCCCATCGTCACCTCGATCGTACGAGTCGTGATATGATCCACGAACGCACGGTCATGGCTGATCACCACTACGGCCTGACCGTTATCGATCAAGAAATCCTCCAACCACTGGATAGACTCGATATCCAAGTGATTCGTCGGCTCGTCCAGCAAAAGGACATCCGGTTTCTTCAACAGTAGTTTCGCCAGCTCGATACGCATACGCCAGCCACCGCTGAATTCACTGGTTTGCCGGTCGAAATCCTCCCGTTTGAAACCCAGTCCCAACAAGGTTTTCTCTATATCGGCGTCGTAATTGATCTCCTCTATGGAATAGAATTTCTCGCTCAAGGTAGAGACCCGCTCGATCAGCTCCATATAACCATCCGACTCATAGTCCGTACGAGTCTCCAGTTGCTTATTCAATTCAGCGATCTCCGCCTCCATCTCGTGCAGATGGGCGAAAGCCTGCGCCGTCTCCTCGAAAACGGTACGGCCATCCTCCGTCATCAAATGCTGCGGCAAATAAGCGATCACGGTATCTTTAGGGGCGGACACTTTTCCACGGCTTGGCTCCCGCACGCCAGCCAATATCTTCAACAAGGTAGATTTACCGGCACCGTTCTTACCCATCAAGGCGATACGATCTTTCTCGTTAATCACAAAAGAAACATCCGAGAAAAGGGCGCTTCCACCAAACTCTACTGTTAGTCCGTCAACTGAAATCATATGTTTATTTTAATACATTAATATAATGAAGCCGCGAAGATAAGAAAAATCCCTTTCATTAGGGATGTACAAGAGATTTCATACGATCTTTCCGGAACAAGACTAGGAAGAAATTGGTTACCGACGCCGTCGGCAATATTTTCGACGGCGTCAGCAATATTTCCGACAGCGTCGGCAATAATGCTGACGCTGTCGGCAACCAATTGCATAAGGGACTAATCCCTTAAACTACCTTTAAAAAAAGCAGAAGCATCCACATATTTTCCAACAAAACGCTTGTTTTATAAACAGAAACTCCTATCTTTGCACCCGCTAATACAAACAGCTTAAATTAATTATTCAAACATGGCAACAAAAATTAGATTGCAAAGACACGGTCGTAAAGGTTACGCCTTCTACCAAATCGTGATCGCAGACAGCAGGGCTCCACGTGATGGAAGATTTATTGAAAGGATAGGTTCTTATAATCCGAACACTAATCCTGCTACAGTAGATTTGAACTTCGAAAGAGCTTTGTATTGGTTACAAGTAGGTGCTCAACCTACAGACACAACTCGTAACATCCTTTCTCGCGAAGGCGTTTGCTTGAAAAAGCATTTATTGGAAGGTGTTAAGAAGGGTGCGTTCGACGAAGCCGCAGCTGAGGAGAAATTCCAAGCTTGGTTGAAGAACAAACAAGCTTCCGTACAAGCTATCAAAGAAAAAGACAGCGAAGCAGCTAGAGCAGAAGCTAAAGCACGTCTTGAGGCTGAGAAGGAAGCTAATAAGGCAAAAGCAGAAATCGTAGCTAAAAAGAAAGCAGAATTGGCAGCAGCTGAAGCTGCTAAGCAAGCTGAGGAAGCAGCCGCAGCAGCTCCCGCTGAAGAAGCTCCGGCAACTGAAAGCGCTGAATAATTCGTGCGATGCCAAAATAAAAAAGAGGACATTTTTCAATGCCCTCTTTTTTTATGCCTTTTCCACCAGCTACCGGATCTTCCTAATGCGTATAATCGATCAGCCGGATGCCATCGCCTAAATCGTTCTGGATAACATCCTTCATCCTTTTGGCGAAAGGACAGGCATAACCTATCGGCGTCCCTTTTTGGATACAGGAAGCAAAAGCGATACTATCCGCCCCTCTATTCACCAACTCCCTCGCCCTTAATACGGCCTTTTTTCCGGGACAACCTCCGCAATTGATAAACCCGATGATCTCAATATCTTCCTCTACACCCTCAAAGGCTCCCTTTTTCTCACGGATCATCCTAAAATCAGTAGTACCGGGGCAAAAATCCTCTGTTTGCATACATCTGATAATTCCTACTTTCATAAAGCATCCCTCCCAATTAAAAAAGCCGTAAAATCTAAAATTCTACGGCTTTCCGATCTATAAATGATGATTAACCAAGTCGTGTTACTTCTTCTTCAACAAGAAAGTATCGATCTGTTTCACAAACTCCTCACGGGGAAGAGCTCCCATCGATATCTGAGGCTGTCCTTCCTTAGGGATAAACAAGAACGTAGGAATACTTTGTATGCCGAAAGCGGCAGCCAACTCCTTTTCCTTATCCACATTTACCTTATAAACTACGATATCATTCTTATACAGGATAGCCAAATCCCTTAAAATAGGAGCCACTTGCTTGCAGGGACCACACCAGTCCGCATAAAAATCGATGATACAAGGCTTATCACCTTCATATACCCATTTCGTAGCGTTCTTCTCGTAATTGAATACCTTTTGCAGGAACTCTGCCTTGTTCAAAGTAACGACCTCTCCCTTGGAGGCGGTACCAGCCTCACTTGATTTATCTGATTTAGCGGACATCGAGCAGCTTACTAATAGCAGCACAACCGAAACCAGCCATAAACTTTTCAACTTTCTCATATAGAAACCTTTTACTTGATTGATAAATTATTTGCTACAAAAATAGCAATAAAAAGGGGATTCCCACACATTCTATTCTTAAAAGAAAAGAATAAACAAAAAGAAAAAAAGCGCATAAGACTCTTGTATATTCCAAAAGAATGACTACCTTTGCAAAGCAATTAAACGAAACGTTTGATCGCAAAACATACTGGAAAGATGGCAGAGTGGTCGATTGCGGCGGTCTTGAAAACCGTTGAACCGAGAGGTTCCCGGGGTTCGAATCCCTGTCTTTCCGCAGAGAGTCCTGTAAGGCGAAAGCTTTACGGGATTTTTTGTTTTTGAGGCGTTTGTCCGGGCACGAACGGAAAGAGGTAGTGGGCATCGCTAGAATGAGAAAGTGTATAATAAATATGGAAACAGGATCATTGCGGATAAGTGATATACGGCCGGATTTTATCTATATGATGGAACAAGCCGTGAAAGCCCCATCGGGGCATAATACCCAACCTTGGTTGTTTCGTGTGCAAAAGGATAGGATACAGATTCTTCCGGATATGAGTAAGTCCCTTCCGGCCGTAGATCCGGATAACCGTGAGTTATTTATTAGCTTAGGATGTGCCACCGAGAATCTTTGCATTGCGGCTGAGGCAAAAGGATATGCTCCGCTACCGGTTTTTTCAGGATCGGGGGAGATCACCGTACTCTTGTCGGAGGCATCGATGATTAAGGAGACGAGTGGGCTTATCGAGGAAATTTCGGTCAGACAGACGAATCGAGGCATATATTCCGGGGAAATGATTCCATCGGATCAATTGAGCTATTTGAGGAATACGCCTTTGGAGGAAAATATCAGTCTGCATTTGTGGTCGAAAGGAGAGTGGGAGTTCGATACGCTTTCTTCTTATATATTTGCGGGGAATAACCGGCAAATGAACGATCATCTGTTTAAACGAGAGCTGAAATCATGGATGCGTTTTAATAAGAATCATGTACGAGCTACATCGGACGGCCTGAGTTATGCGGTGTTCGGGGCGCCGAATCTTCCCCGTCTTATCTCAGAGACAATCATGGGAAGTGTCTTGAAAGCCGGCATACAAAATAGGGGAGACAAGAAGAAGCTGGACTCTTCTTCTCATTTAGCCTTGTTTGCCTTACGGACAAATACGCTACCGGAATGGTTTGCGCTAGGCCGGAGTTTGCAACGTTTTCTTTTGAGAGCTACGGAAAAGAATATCGCTTTCGCCTTTTTGAACCAGCCTTGTGAGGTGCGTGATCTTTCCGGTTTGCTGGCGAAAGATTTGTCTTTCACCAACGAGATTCCTGCCTTGATCCTCCGTCTGGGATACGCTAAGCGGAAAATGCCGTACTCACCTCGAAAGTCTTGGCGTGAGAGGCTGGTTCCGTAATGGTTAAGTCAGATAGCGAGTGCCCTCGTTCATGCCAGCTTGCACGGGATATGCCAAGACGAAACTGTTTGCCTGAAAGTATTTGTTGAGGTACTTGGGGATACGGGCCATGGCGGGAGCGTAGGAAAGTCCTTCCTTGCGGCTAAGGATAATCCACATCGTGTCGTCCGGTTTTATATCCCGGAAAACGATCAGGAAGTCATCCCAGTCGTTGAATTCGATATAACTGGCTTCTCCGCTTTTCTTGGCTAATAATTTCTTTAAGGCATTCAAGGTCGCTTCCGAACCGTAAAAGACTGTCGCTGCACCTGTGTTCTGGGTCACGTTTCGTAGCCGGAAGATGATTTGGTTGAAACCGATTTCTTTTTCGGCCAATTCCGGGATGATGATCAGATGCCGTCTAACAGTAGAGATGGGTTGTGCGGGCTTGTATATGAATGTGCTTACACTACTTTCCGCCAATACGCTTTCCACGATATGGCCAAGGAAGGCCGCCGGTATATCTTTTTCCTTGTGCAATCCCACTACCAGATCTGTGATCTCCCGCTCTTTTACCACGCTGGCGATAGCATTCGATACGCTTAAGTCATATCTTAATAAATCCTTCATCCGGGTATCCGTGGCGGCAGCCGTATTGACTGCGGTCTGTAGAACCCTGCGGGATTGTTTTAACGCTTTCTCGTCTGAATGATGGTTATCTATCACTTTTAGGGCAAACAAGCCGTTCTTGTTTTGGGGAGATTTGATCGCCAAGCTGAGGTTGACCAGCTCTTCCACGGTCTCTTCATTGCTGACCGGTATCAAGATATGCTCTGATTCTTTTTTGTTTTCCTCCTTATCGGATATATCTTGGGCCGCTATGTTATGAGCGCCTTTTTGGGCGGCGAAAGAGGCGATGGTGCAAGTGACAAGTATCATCAGGATCGTACCGTTCAACACGCTCTCATTTAATAACCGGATTGGTTCCCCATTAGCGTCTGTTCCGGTGATTACGTTATATCCGACCATCACGGCGGCCAATGTAGCGGCGGCTTGTGCGTTACTTAAGCCGAAAATAACGCTTCGCTGATCCGTGGACAGATGGAAAGTCTTTTGGGTCATCCAAGCGGCTATGTATTTGGCGGCCGTAGCTACGATAATCATGATAAGCCCTACTTTAATGGTCTCGAAACTGGTAAAGAACGTACGATAATCTATTAACATACCTACGCCCAACAAGAAGAATGGGATGAATATGGCATTTCCTACGAACTCGACACGATTCATCAAGGGTGAGCTTTGCGGGATAAGGCGATTTAGGGCTAGTCCGGATAAGAACGCCCCGATGATCGCCTCCATGCCCGCTACCTGAGCTAGGAAAGATCCCAGAAATACCATCACCAGCACGAATATATACTGTGATATATTATCGTGTACATGCTTAAAGAACCAACGCCCAATGAAAGGGAAACCGAATAATACGATTAACGCGAATATCAAGATGGAAACCCCCAGACGAATCCAAAACATATCGTTGACCTGTCCGGTGGCCATGCCGACAATGATCGTTAGGACGAGCAATGCCAAGGTATCAGTGATCATCGTTCCTCCTACGGTGATACTGACAGCTTTATTTTTGCTGATACCCAGTTTACTGATAATCGGATAGGCGATCAATGTATGGGAGGCGAACATACTGGCGAGTAAAACGGAGGTCAATACGTTGAATTGCAGGACCCATATCCCGACAACCGTTCCTAGGATCATCGGAATGAGGAATGTGTACATGCCGAAAGCTAGGCTTTTCGTACTATTTCTCTTAAAATCCGCCATATCGATTTCCAATCCGGCGAGAAACATGATATAAAGCAATCCCGCCGTCCCGGACAAGATAATGCTGCTATCCCGTCATACGAGATTAAAGCCATGCGGTCCCATAATTGCGCCGGCAATGATCAGTCCAAGCAGGTGAGGGATTCTCAGCTTGTTTAATAAAAGGGGAGCGGCCAGGATAATTAAAAGAATCAAGAGAAATTTTAATACCGGGTCCGCTAAGGGCAATGTGAAATCTATTGTCGAGGTTAATACCATATGCGTAATTTTTTCGTTATAATTTGAAACAAAAATAATAAGAATTTGCGGAGATTGCAGCGTTTACGCCAACTTTGCATCTTCTTTTATAGATAACAATAAATGTGTGAGTTTTATAAGTTAAAGTATATGTAAATCTTGGGACATTAGCGTGAACCGATTATATTTGTACATACATTGCATTGAGTTTATTGTTATAAAACTAAAAAGCGTTTAAACCCTTTGCATAAAAGGGTGTCAAACATGAAAAGAGAAAAATATTTATTTAATGTAGAGGAGAAACAAATATGAAACCCATGAAATTAACATCTTTAGTGATGATGCTTCTGATCGCGTTTAGTGCCGCAGCTCAGGAGGAGTTCTTTGATGATGTGTATTTCTCTTCCAAAAACAAGAAAAAGAAAGAACAGGTTGAAGAGAAAAAGGTTGTTCAGCCGAAACAGGAGTCTAGGACCCTGGTCGCTACAGCCAAGAGCCAAGCTTCTTCAGACAGCCGGGATGTGGATGAATATAACCGTCGTTATACATCAGTCGAGGTGGAGGAGCCTTATCGTGAGGATGATTCCGTTATCTATGAGGATAGCGATGAGAATGAGTCTTCTTCCGAGCGTCGTTCGGATACTGAATATACGGAACGTATCATTCGTTATCATTCGCCGAGTAAGATTACGATCGCCGGAGCGGATCAAGTCGATTTGTATCTGAGTGACGGATATTATGGTTACGGCTATGATACGGATTATTCGAACGGTAGCGCGAACGTGAATTTTAATATCAATGTCGGCAACGGTTGGGGCTCGCCTTGGTATACAGGTTGGTACGATCCTTGGTTCTATAGTTATAGCCCTTGGTGGACTTATTCATCTCGCTTCTACGGCCCGTCTTGGGGATTCGGCTGGGGCTGGGGAGGCTTTTATGCCGGCTATTATAGTCCGTGGTACGATCCATGGTATGGCCCGTCTTGGGGCTGGGGTGGAGGCTATTGGGGTGGCCATTGGGGACATCACCATCATTACTATCCCGGTTACTACTCGACTCCAAGTAGACATTATTCAAACGGACGTTCCTCTTATCCAGATAAGGTTCCGGTTATACAGGTGGGCGGAGCAGTGGCTCTTCTTCCTTGAGAAATTCCGGATCGACTACAAGACCTTCGTCTTCAAGTTCCTTGAGCAATGGACGTGCGGGATCTACCCGTAGGGAATCTGCTATTTCCTCTGGTGCGGGACGTCGTTCCTCTTCTTCTGTTAGAAATTCGGCAACGACAAGAAGTAGCTCGGGCATAAGTAATAGCTCGGCGAGAACAAGGATTTCCAGAAGTAGTTCTGGAGCCGCATCTTCTTCCGGACGTCAATATTCAGCTCCGGTAACACGTTCTTCTTCCAGAAGCAGTAGCGATTTCTCAAATAGTCGCTCTTCTTCCAGTCAATTTAGAAGTTCCTCTCCTTCTCGTAGTAGTTCGGTAGGTTCTTCTTCCGGTAGCTTCGGTGGAGGTCGTTCTAGTGGAGGCTCTGTTGGTGGCGGAGGTGGCCGTGCCGGTGGTGGTCGCAGGTAAAAGTGTTAGGTTGATAAAATTAGAGATACGATGAAAAGGATAGGAATTATAATGTCGGTGCTTGCCCTGTGTGGCGGCACCGCTTTTTCGCAGTCACAGTTGGATGCCTTTAAGTATTCCCAGACGGAGTTGAATGGTACGGCTCGTTATTTAGGAATGGGTGGTGCTTTTGGTGCGTTAGGTGGTGATATTTCCGCTATGAATACGAACCCGGCAGGCTTGGCGATTTATAAAAGCTCGGAGGTGGTTACGACATTGAGTTTGTCTTCGGCCTCCGCGAAGACCGATTGGCTTGGTTCGAAGGTGGACAACAGCCGTACGAAGGTGAGTTTCGATAATATCGCTTACGTAGGATATTTCCCGACAGCGAATGATGAGGGTATCGTGAGCTGGAACGTTGGTTTCTCTTATAATCGCTTGAAGAATTATAACCGGAACTATACGATGGCTACAGGAGGTGATTTGAATACTTCTCTTTCTGATTATGTGGCCATGCGTGCGGCAGGAATGCCTAGCGGACTGTTGGGGGAGGGTAAAGACTATAACCCTTATAATAACCAAGACTTAGGTGATTGGCTATCTATTCTAGGATACAATGCCGGTTATATGGATTCATATAACGATAATGATAAAGAGTATTATAGTGCGTTCGGGGATAAAGATGCGGATGGGCAATGGAGTCCGTATTTATTGCAAGGAGGTCAATTAAAAGTTTCAGAGCGAGGTTCCGTGGATCAATATGACTTGGCTTTCGGTATAAATATATCGGAACTTGTGATGCTTGGCGCTACGGTTGCGATTACGGATCTGAACTATAGATATCAGTCATCGTATGATGAGGAATTTACGAACGGCAATAATTTATACTTAGATAATTACTTGGATACGGATGGTACCGGGTATTCATTTAATGTGGGTGCCATTGTTCGTCCCGCCGATTTTCTTCGCTTGGGTGTGGCTTATAATTCTCCTACATGGTATAAGATGACAGATCGCTATTATGGTGAGGCCGGTTCTTATCTGACCTTTATGGATAAAGGGGAGATGAAGGAGCGTAAACTGGATGCGACTACTCCTAATAATGCTTATTATGACTATGAATTCCGTTCTCCGGATAAATGGATCTTTAGTGCCGCCGCAATCTTGGGTACGACCGCTTTGATAAGCGTTGATTACGAGTTGATGAATTATAAGAATATGCGTATGTATCAAACGGATGGTAGCAGTAACGTGTATACTAACCAAGATATAACGGATAATTTCAAATTAATGAATACGATCCGTGTAGGTGCGGAGGTAAAGGTTACTCCTCAATTTGCCGTAAGAGCAGGTGTCGCCTACAGCGATAGTCCGATCAAGGATAAACTGAAGAATGGAGAGAAAGAGGTTTTTACGGTTGGTACGATTCCTAATTATACGATCGATAAAGGGGTCATGAATTATACGGTAGGTATCGGTTATCGCTTCACCCCGAACTTCTATACGGACTTGGCTTGTGTATTCCGTACGCATAAGGAAGATGTTTATGCGTTCTCTAATATGTTTGCGGGAGATGATCCGAAACCATTCCTCGAAGCCCAACCCGCCACGATGAAAACAAACACGACTCGTGTAGCTTTGACATTGGGATACAAGTTCTAATATACATATATTTTAGATCAGTAAAGTCCCCTGTTCGTACGTTAAAGGTGCGGGCAGGGGACATTCTTTTTATAATTTGAAATAAAATGTTTGTTGGTTTAAAATATTTTTCGTTCTTTTGCTTCCATAAATAACATTGTATAACAGTTAAACCCCATCGCCTATAGCATAAACATTACTCGAATAAACTAAAAATGTGAAAGTAATGAAGACTTTAAAAATGATGACCGACGAGGAATTGGTTGTCCTTTATGCAGAAGGTAATAATGCCGCTTTCGATATTTTATTAAATCGATACAAAAGTAGCATTCATTCTTACATTTATTTCATAGTACGTAACAAAGAGCTTACGGAGGATATCTTTCAAGAGACCTTCGTGAAGGTTATCATGACTATAAAACAAGGTCGCTATACCGAGAACGGCAAGTTTAAGGCATGGATTACTCGTATTGCCCATAACTTGATTATAGATAATTTCCGTCAGGAACGTAGCGAGAACACGATCTCGAATGATGAGGTAGAAATCGACTTATTTAATAACATCAAGCTTTGCGATGGTACGATAGAGGATAATATCGTGCGCTATCAAGTATTGTCTGACGTGAAGAAATTGGTAAAGCATTTGCCGGATAACCAGCGTGAGGTGTTGGAGATGCGTTACTATCAAGATCTTAGTTTTAAGGAAATCGCCGATATCACGGGGGTTAGCATCAATACGGCCTTAGGGCGTATGCGTTACGCTATCTTGAATATGCGCCGTATGGCCGATGAGAACCGTATCGAGCTATCTATGGTGTAAAATAATTTTCTTTCCATGCAATAAGTCTTAGGTCCCTACGTTTTATTAGCAAACAAGATAAAAATAAAGGTGCCTATGAGGAAGCTTTCTACGCAATGCATGGATGATTTGGAGAAAAAAATGAAAAGTGCCCCGGAGGCGAAAAGTTCGCCTCGGAAGCAAACGATGGATTTCTTGAAACAGTTTGCGAGGGCTTATCAAGCGGAACCGGCTGTACGTCCGGAGCTCTGCGGGTATGTGTTGAACTAAGAATTACAGAAAGAGAATCTATATTATTAGGTTCTCTTTCTTTTTTTGTGTACTTTTGTAAAAACAAAAGACAAGATTATGAAGCATTTGATAGCGCCTTCCCTGCTTTCCGCTAATTTTCTGGATTTGCGGAAGGAGGTGGAGATGATAAATAAAAGTGACGCCGATTGGTTGCATCTGGATATTATGGATGGGGTATTCGTGCCGAATATCTCGTTTGGTTTCCCGGTACTTAACGCATTAAAGCCTATATGCCAGAAGCCGATGGATGTGCACTTGATGATCGTGGAGCCCCAGAAGTTTATCCCTGAGGTTGCGGCTACGGGAGCCTATATGATGAACGTGCATTATGAGGCATGTACCCATTTGCATCGGACGGTAGCGGCTATTAAGGAAACGGGCATGAAAGCGGGTGTTACCTTGAATCCGCATACGCCCATCTGCTTATTAGAAGATATTATCCAAGATGTGGATATGGTTTTATTGATGTCCGTGAATCCGGGATTTGGTGGTCAACGCTTCATTGAGCATTCCGTAGATAAGGTGGCTCGTTTACGAGAAATGATAGACCGGAAGGGATTGAGTACTATGATCGAGGTAGATGGCGGGGTGAATTTAGAGACGGGGAAGCGCTTGGTTGACGCCGGTGCCAATGTGTTAGTCGCCGGTAACTTCGTATTCAAATCTCCAGATCCGATACAAACAATTAAAGACTTGAAAGCTTTGTAGAACACATTAATATATCACAAAACCTAACTATCATGATTGAGGAAATACAAAAGCGGCCTTTTGTACGGCCGCTTTTTTTATGGATAACCGGAATTTTATGCTATGCGTTTTTACCTGCCTCTTCGCTCCTATATGTTTTAGGGGTTTTATCTGCTCTGGTTTTTCTTTTTCTGGGGTTCTCGTGGGGGCGAGGGCATGCTGAGTTGCAATACGATTCCCGTTGGATATGGGGAGCTATAGTCTCTGTTTTGATTGTATGTTTGGCGGTTGAGGTCTGTTGGTATAGTGACCGGCGTATAGCGTTTGTAAATGAACCGGCTTCTTCTTTAGACTTATTGGCTAGCGAGGTCCAATATTCTTTGGTAAATACGTTTGATCGCTTACGCTTGTCTGACGAGGAGAAATCAATTTTGGCAACATTGACATTGGGATATAAGAAAGCGATGAGCCGGGATACGAAAAGGCGCTTCTCTTTGGCGGGCGTGTCTCATATATTAGCGGTGAGCGGTTTTCATGTTGCCGTGATTTGTGGATTCTTATCTTTCTTTTGCTCGTTTATGCCTAGATGGGGGATAGGACGTTGGATTCGTTATATCATTCTGGTGGGAAGTCTTTGGGGGTTTGTCTTTATCACAGGATTAGCGCCCTCGGCGGTACGGGCCGCCTTGATGCTGTCTTTATATTTAACAGGAAGGGTGCTTAGGCGTTTTACGGATGGATATAATACATTGGCCGCCGCCGCTTTCTGCATGTTGGCCTATAATCCGTATTATCTGTTTGATGTCGGTTTTCAGTTAAGCTATTTGGCCGTGTTTTTTATTTTATTCCTAGTGCCTCGTTTCAAGGAATGGATAGTGGTGAGAAATCCTTTGTTGGCCATGCCTTGGGAATGGATTACGGTGTCTATAGCTGCACAGATAGGGACTGCTTTGCTCTGTTTTTATTATTTTGGACAATTTTCGACAGTTTTCTTGTTTACGAATCTACCGGTCACTCTCTTGGCTATGTTTTTGATTCCTTTTGCCTTTTTGTGGTTAGGCTATCCGGTGGATTTCTATGGATATGACTGGATACAGAAGATCGTAGAAGGGCTGGTTCATGGCATGGTAAGGGTGGTGGACGTGTTCAGCGCCCTGCCTTATGCGACGATTACGGGTCGTTTTAGCTTCTTTGAGATGCTAGGAGGTTATGGGTTTCTTGTTTTATGCTTGATATATATGAAGATACGGGAACCAAAAGTTTTGTTAGCCGCCTTAACCCTTTTGTTAATAATATCAGTAAAGATCCTTATTGAACTTTTTTTGATAGCCGGAAACTAAAAAAGTCGTACCTTTGGGGTGAAAACAAAAAGATTATATGATCACTAAAATCATTCAAGAAGAGAAGATTCAGAAAGCCAAAAAATACGTAGAGAAAGGCGAGAGTTTTGTTATCGTGACGCATGTCTCACCAGACGGCGACGCATTAGGTTCATCCCTTGGTTTATATCATTTCCTATCCGCTTACGGTAAGGATAATGTAGCGGTAGTAGTACCGAACGCATTTCCCTCTTTTTATAGATGGATGCCGGGCGCTAAGGATGTCGTGATACATGAGAAATATCCGGATTTCGCCGAGAAATTGATCAAGGAAGCGGATGTTATTTTCTGCCTCGATTTCAATGAACCCAAACGTATCGAGAAACTGGCTCCGGCGGTGATCGCCTCAGAAGGCCGCAAGGTGATGATTGATCATCATTTGAACCCCGCGGATTTTTGCCGTGTGACGATGTCGTATCCGGAGATGTCTTCTACCAGTGAGATGATTTTCCGTTTTATTTGTCGTATGGGGATGTTCGATTTATTGAATCGGGATGCCGCCGCTTGTATCTATACGGGTATGATGACGGATACGGGATCGTTCACCTATAATTCGAATAAACCGGAGATTTATACGATCGTCAGCGAATTGATCAAGAAGGGGATTGATAAGGATTTGATCTATCGTAAGGTGAATCAGGTCTATTCCGAGTGCCGTTTACGTATGATGGGATATGTGTTGTATGAGAAGATGAGGGTCTATCCGGAACAACAGGCGGCTCTTATCACATTATCGAAAGAGGAACTGGATCGTTTTCAGTACCAGACTGGAGATACGGAAGGTTTCGTGAACTTACCGTTAAGCATAGAGAACGTAAGCTTTAGTGTCTTTATTCGTGAGGACAGCGATTACATAAAGGTATCGCTTCGCTCCGTGGGCGATTTCCCTTGCAACCAGTTTGCCTCTACTTATTTCAACGGGGGTGGACATAAAAATGCGTCCGGAGGTGAGTTCTATGGCTCTTTATCTGAGGCCGTAGCCGTGTTTGAGAAAGGTTTACAGGAATTTAATCCTAATAAATCAGAAGATTTAGGCAAACATGCGTAAGGTTTGACGAAGATTATTTACATTTGCGATTCATTCAATTAAAGACTAACAAATGAAGAAAGGTTTTAATATCCTGTTGATTCTGTGTGCCGCGTTAGTTGCTATCTCTTGTAGCAAGACAAAGTCGTACACGGATATGTTGAAAGATGAGAAAAAGGCAATCGAGCGTTTTATCGATGATAAGGGCCTTGAGATCTTAGATGATTTTCCTGCTGATAGCGTATTTAAGGAAAATCAGTTTGTGCTCTTGGATAATGGTGTCTATTTGAATATTATTGATAAGGGAAGCGATCAGAGAGCGGTGCAATATAAGACGAAAATGTTGTACCGTTGTAAGATGAGTTACTTCATGGATTCTACTATTGTCGCTATTGAGAACTATGGCCCGCATAGTAATGGAACTTCTCCTATCGCTTTTACATATGGGGATTATTCGAAGAATTCACCTTATGATCCCTCTTATTATTATGTAAGTGAGGGAATGCAAGAGCCTTTGAAGTATGTTGGAGATCGGGCTAAAGTGAAAATGATAGTGCCTTTCAAAAGAGGAGCCTATAATGATCAATCAAACGGTCAACCTGTATATTACGAAATTCTAGAATATATATTTGAAGAAAACTTATGACACTAATTAAATCTATTTCCGGTATTCGCGGTACAATAGGCGGTAGCCCGGAAGACGGATTGAATCCGTTAGCTATTGTTAAGTTTGTAGCCGCTTATGCTACATTCATCCGAAAAAACACAAAAGTGGAGACCAATAAGATCGTTGTAGGGCGTGACGCACGTATCTCCGGTCCGATGGTAAAACAAGTCGTCCTAGGAACGCTTACCGGCATGGGATTCGATGTGGTGGATATCGATCTGGCCACGACCCCGACAACCGAGTTAGCCGTAGCTATGGAAGGGGCTTGCGGAGGTATTATCCTTACCGCCAGTCATAACCCGAAGCAATGGAATGCCTTGAAGCTTTTGAATGAGAAAGGTGAGTTCTTGAATGCCGCTGAAGGGGCTGAGGTATTACGCATAGCTGCCGCCGAGGACTTCGAGTTCGCCGACGTGGATCATTTGGGCAAGGTAATCCCGAATGCGACTTATAAGCAAAAACATATCGAGAGCGTCTTGAATCTGGATCTCGTGGACGTGGAGGCTATTAAGGCCGCTAATTTCCGTGTAGCTATCGATTGCGTGAACTCCGTAGGCGGTATCGTGATCCCTGATTTATTATATGCGTTGGGCGTGAAGGAAATCTTCAAGCTGCATTGCGCTCCTCATGGAAACTTCTCTCATAATCCGGAACCCATTCCGGAAAACTTGACAGAGATCTCCGATTTGATGGGACATGCGAAAGCGGATGTCGGTTTCGTAGTAGATCCGGACGTAGACCGTTTGGCGATTATCTGCGAGAATGGCGAGATGTTCAACGAGGAATACACTTTGGTCGCTGTCAGTGATTACGTATTAAGCCATACTCCGGGTAATACGGTAAGTAACCTGAGCTCCAGCCGTGCGCTTCGTGACGTTACCCGTGCTCATGGCTGCGAATATAATGCCGCCGCTGTAGGCGAGGTGAACGTGGTTGCCAAGATGAAGGCTACGAATGCCGTGATCGGTGGTGAGGGCAATGGTGGAGTGATCTATCCGGCCAGCCATTACGGACGCGACGCTTTGGTAGGTATCGCCTTGTTCCTGACTCATCTGGCAAAGAAGAAGATGAAGACGAGCGAGTTGAAGGCTTCTTATCCTCCGTATTTCATCTCCAAGCAAAAAGTCCAGTTAACGCCGGAGATCGACGTGGACGCTATCTTAGCGAAAGTAAAAGAGAAGTTCTCTCAATACGATATTACGGATATCGACGGCGTAAAGATCGATTTCCCGGATAAATGGGTTCATTTGCGTAAGAGCAATACGGAACCGATCATCCGTATCTACTCTGAGGCCCATACGATGGAGGAAGCCGAGGAATTAGGCGGTCAATTGATACAGATCATCAACGAGATGTGTAAATAACACCCTTTCGGGGCGTTTTAAAATATTGGGTTCAGTCTTCAGCCGAGGTAAGCTATTTATACTCTGTTGATTTGACTGAACCCTTTTCTTTTGGATAATTCTCGGTGCGTGTAATGAATAAACTAATAAAGGTAATCTTATTTCTAATTGTCGGGATGGTTCAAGCCTTCGCATGGGGAGGGCTGAGAGGGGACACGTTGGCCA
>OGMD01000499.1_pt1 | contig 17636 bp, 11 predicted proteins | sample 1573041 | NCBI WGS metagenome assembly OGMD01 (sample SAMEA2582007, study PRJEB24529) | metagenome | biome: Human gut stool | place: China | collected 2011 | reverse complement strand
AAGGAGGTGATTCTGCGGCTAATCTATTATCGCGTTTTTCCCATTTAGATCCTGAAATGGAGGAATTGGTAGAAAATATTTCTAAAAAAGAGAGTGAATTGGTGGTAGATGGTATATTGGCGGAAATAGTTCATTTACCCGGTTCTAGAGTCGGGAATATATTGTCTCGACCACATATTCGGGAATATGAGATTGTTTATCTGACCAGTTCGGATTTGCCCGAAGCAAATAAAATTTATGTTGACGATTTGATGCTTTCATGTAGAGGGGGAAAGTTGGTTCTTCGTTCTAAAAAAATGAATAAAAAAATAGTTCCTCGGCTGACGAGTGCTCATAATTATTACAATGATACATTGCCTGTCTACCGTTTTTTATGTGATATGCAGCATCAAGGAAAGCGAACGACTTTTGGAGTTAGTTGGGGAGAACTATCAGATCATTTAGATTATAAACCTAGAGTTAGGTATGGTAACTCTATTTTGTCTCTTGCCTCATGGAGGATTATACAAGGCGAAATCATTGCTTTTTTTCAGTCGCCAGACGCAGAATTGGTTAATAACGTTGCAATATGGCGTATGAAGAGAAATATCCCATTAAGAGCTTTATTGGCGGAAGGTGACAATGAACTATTTATTGATTTTCATAACATCTGTAGCATTCGTGCCTTTTTATCTGCAGTTAAAAATCGTTCGGTATTTCAACTGTTAGAATTTATTTTCGCTCAAGATGAGTTAGTTGTTAAGGGAACGGATGGAGAGTATCTGAATGAATGTATCGTTGCATTTTATAAGGAGCAAAAATGATGAGGAAGATTCAAAGGTCATTTATACCGGGAAGTGAATGGATATACATCAAAGTATATACTGGTAGTAATACAGCAGATAAAATTTTAGTCAATGAGTTGACCAAGATTATTTCGGTCTTGGAGAGAAAAAAGTATATTGAAAAATGGTTCTTTATCCGATATTCAGATCCTGATTTTCATTTACGCATAAGAATTCGAGTAAAAGAGTGCAAGTTTATTGAAGAAACGCTTCGACTGTTCTATCAGCATTTCAACAAATTGGTGGAAAATGATAGGGTATGGAAAATTCAACTGGATACTTATATCAGGGAGTTAGAAAGATATAAAGAGCATTTAATGGAACTAACAGAAACCCTTTTTTGTATAGATAGCACTCATACATTGAAACTATTAAAAATATTGGAGAATATGCCTCAATCTGCCAGATGGCTGATAGCTGTAAAGATGATTGATAGTCTACTTGTAGATTTTAACTATGATTTGCAGCAGAGAAAAGAATTACTTGAATCAATGAATAAATCGTATAAAATGGAATTCGGGTTTAATGAGTTTAATGCCAAACAATTCAATGTGATGTACCGAGAACATTCTCATGAAATGGAAGAAGTACTTTGGGGTAAAAAAGTAGATGAAGGGTATAAAGCTTTGTATAATATATTAGAACTGCGTTCAAATGTTCTTAGAACTACTGCGCAGCAGCTTATAAAAGCGAATGATGGTAAGGAAATGCAGATGTTGCTAAGAAGCTACATACATATGACGTTGATTCGATTGTTTCGCTCAAAAAATAGGTTGCACGAACTGATTGTGTATGATTTTATGAGTAGATTGTATTCGAGCTGGATAGCTCGCGTAAAATATTTGCCACATGTCAATGATTAAATCTTTTCCTCACTACTTGCAACTAGACTCGATGGACTGCGGTCCTTCATGCTTGCGCATAGTCGCTAAATACTACGGTCGTTGTTACTCTCTGCAAAACCTGCGGGAAAGAAGTTTTATTACTCGTCAGGGAGTATCCATGTTGGGTATCAGCGATGCTGCCGAAAGTATAGGTATGAGGACACGAGGAGTACGTGTCAGCTTTCAACAATTGATTGAAGATGTCCCTTTGCCCTGTATCCTTCATTGGAATCAGAATCATTTTGTGGTGCTGTATGCTATCAAGAAAAAGAGGACACTTTTTTCTAAAACGACAGAAGATTATATATTCAGTATTTCCGATCCTGCCAAAGAGAAGTATTCCATTGGCAAAGTCGAATTTGAAAAATGCTGGATTAGTACCGAAGATGAAGGGAAAGAGGTCGGATTTGCTCTATTGCTCACTCCCACACCCGAATTTCACGAACGCATAGACGACCAGAAACAACAAAAGAAAAACCTCTCTTTCTATCTGAGATACTTGTTTCCCTACAAGTCGCAATTATTTCAACTTATAATCGGAATGCTACTGGGCAGTGTTTTATCACTTATTCTTCCTTTCCTCACTCAAGCTATGGTTGATCAGGGGATTGGCAATAATAATCTGAATTTTATCACGCTGATACTCGTATCACAGCTTGTATTATCAATTACTCAAATGGGAGTGGGCTTCATTCAGAGTTGGATCAGTCTCCACATGAATACCCGAATAAGTATCACTTTGATTTCCGACTTTATCGCTAAATTGATGAGACTGCCCATCCGTTTTTTCGACGCAAAAAACATAGGTGATATCCTGCAACGGATTGGCGATCACGGACGTATTCAATCGTTCATGACCGGAACGGCACTGTCCACTCTCTTCTCCTTCTTCAACTTTTTTATCTTCGCCGGCATCATGGCCTATTATAATCTCTCCATATTGGTAGTCTTTTTGGTGGGGAACACCTTGTATGTGCTCTGGATTCTGTCTTTCATGCGTTACCGCCGCAAATTGGACAACGCGCGCTTCGCTCAGGCTTCAGCCAACCAGAGTAATATGGTGCAACTTATTACTGGTATGCAGGAAATCAAGTTGAACAACTGCGAGAAACAACAACGCTGGAAATGGGAGTCCATACAAGTGAAATTGTTTAAAATAAGCATCAAGGGCACTGCGTTGGGGCAGACTCAACAGGTAGGTTCTATTTTCTTTAGTCAGACTACCTCGCTTTTCGTCTCTTTTTTATCGGCAAAGGCGGTAATAGACGGAGATATCACATTGGGTATGATGATGTCTGTCAGCTATATCATCGGGCAATTATCTAGTCCTATCAGTCAGGTGATAAGTTTCAGTCAGTCATTGCAGGATGCCAAAATCAGTCTTGAACGGCTCAATGAGATCAACAACAAGGAAGAAGAAATCACTTCGGTAAATGATAAAATAAATACATTGCCGGAGAACAGGGACATTACGATGGAGAATGTGTGTTTCAGTTATGATGGTGCGGAAAGAGATTATGTGTTGGAGAATTTGAATCTTACCATTCCGCATAATAAGGTAACTGCCATTGTGGGTGCGAGTGGCAGTGGTAAAACGACTGTGATCAAGCTTCTACTGGGATTCTATCATCCGGTGAAGGGAGATGTCAAGGTAGGCAATTACTCGCTTAAAGATGTCAACCCTCATTTGTGGAGACAGAACGCTGGTGCTGTGATGCAGGAAGGGTTTCTTTTCTCTGATTCCATTGCGAAAAATATAGCTGTCAGCGAGGAGTCGGTAGACACAAAGAAATTGTCGAATGCTGTGGAGATGGCTAATATCAAAGAGTTTATAGAGTCTCTTCCACAAAAGTATAATAGCAAGATTGGTATGGAGGGAAGCGGTGTGAGCCAAGGACAAAAGCAACGATTATTAATAGCGCGTGCTATCTATAAGAACCCGATGTTTCTGTTCTTTGATGAAGCTACCAATGCACTGGATGCTAACAATGAAAAGATTATTCTGGATAATCTGACGCAGTTTTATAAAGGTAAGACGGTAGTGGTAGTAGCACATCGGCTCAGTACAGTGCAGAATGCCGATAATATTGTTGTGATGGAAGCCGGAAAGGTGATTGAGTCGGGAACCCATAGGGAACTTACGGCAAGGAAGGGGAGGTACTACACATTGGTGAAGAATCAACTGGAATTGGGGGTATAGTATATGGAAGACAGAAAACAAGAAATAGAATTGAGAAGCGAAGAGTTCAACGAGGTATTGAGTGTCATGCCCGCATGGATTATTCGCTGGGGAATAACGATGATAGCTTGTGTCGTTCTTATTCTGATTATGGGCAGTGCAATATTTAAATATCCGGATATCATTAGTTCTACAGTGACTCTGACCGGAACTACGCCTGTATCTGCAGTGGTGGCGAGGACTTCGGGGAAGTTACAGGAGTTATATGTGGAAAACAATCAGCGGGTGAAAGCCAACACCCTGCTCGCTGTGATAGAGAATCCGGCTAAGCCGAATGATATCATCCGGCTGAAAGAATTGGTGAAACAAGCAGAGAACAATTTGGATACCATCGCTTTAATTCCCTCCCAACAGCTCCAACTTGGTAGTTTGCAATCTCTTTATTCGTCTTTTTATCTGTCGATGTCCGAATACAAGCAGTTTAAGGAATTAGCATATCATTTAAAAAAAATAGATTTGGTGAAAGCGCGGATTGTGAAGAATGAAGTTTATTATAGAAATATGCTGAAACAAAAAGATTTGTCGGGAGAACAAGCAAAGATTGCGCATCAACAATATGCCAGAGATTCGTTGCTGGGAGTGAAAGGGCTTATTTCTAAAGAAACTGTTGAAGAATCTTGTAGTCGATATTTACAGTCTTTCCTTTCGGTAGAAAACATGGATCGTTCATTGGAGAATCTGCAGATTCAGCTAGTACAAATGGACGAATCCTTATATGATACGGAGTATCAATATCTGGACCAGAAGAACACGTTGGAAACGAAGCTGCGTTCGTTCATTAATCAATTAAGGACGGAAATAGATACTTGGGAGATAAACTATGCACTGATTACTCCGGTAGATGGTGAGATAACCCTAACACAGTATTGGACAAAAAATCAGAATGTAACAGCCGGAAATATTGTTTTTAATATTGTGCCTGCTAATCAGGGAGAGATTATCGGGAAAGCACTGTTGCCAACGGAAAGATCAGGCAAGGTAAAAAAGGGGCAGAAAGTGAATATACGGTTTAGTAATTATCCGGATGAAGAATTTGGAGTAGTGAAAGGGGTCGTGAGAAATATCTCTTTAATACCAGTGACAAATGAACAGAACGTAAAAAGCTATATGGTGGACATTCAACTTCCAAATGGATTGAGAACGAGTTATAACAAGAAACTACCTTTCTTACCTGAAATGGAAGGACAGGCGGATATTATTACTGAAGATATCACCTTATTAGAAAGGCTCTTATTGCCATTGAAAAAAGTAATAACAGAAAATTTATAAAAAAATGGAAAATGCAAAAGACACAACTTTAGTTCGTATTGCTAAACTACTAATGCTTCATAGTAGTTTTATCGGTGATTTGGGATTTATGAATGGGAAAATGGGGATAGCTCTATTCTTTTATCATTTGTCAAGATATACAGATAAAAAGATTTACGATGATTTTGCAGGAGAACTAATCGATGAAATCTACACGGAAATTCATAATCATTATCCGTCTAATTTTAGGAATGGGTTATGTGGCATAGCTTGGGGAATAGAATATTTGATTCAAAACCAGTTTGTAGAGGCTGATGCCAATGAGGTTTTGTATGATTTAGATAAAATGATTTTCGAATGGGATGTAAGAAAAATAAGTGATTCTACATTGGAGACCGGCTTAGAAGGTATCGCTCATTACGTAATTGCCCGTTGCACGGGAAAACCTACAAAGAATATAATCATTCCCAAAGATTATATATCAGAATTGAGTACTACATTGGAAAAGAATAACAAAAAAGAAATATCAAGTATACTAAGAAACATCCTGACCGGTAAATACTCTTGCGAAAAAGGCTATCTATTAACCGATTGGACTTGCAAGGTGAAATATGATCAGAGAAAAATATTCAATGAATATCGCCCTCTCGGAATTAGTAATAATGGATATGCAGGTATTGGATTAAACCTAATATTAATGGAGAAATGAAAAATAGGAAAGTTTATATATTCAATAGTGCCAGCAGAGCTGCGAATTATGGAATAGGTACATATATCAACCAATTGACTTCATGTTTAAGCACAGTTGACATCAGTTTCGATGTCATATATTTGCACGGAGACGGAAAAGAAATTTCGGTTACAGAAGAAAAAGGATATCGACAAATATCAATTCCCAATGCTCACTGTAGAAATAAAAAAGAACTTGAATATTATTACAGGAATGTAGCTTATTTATTAGATGAGTATATCATCCAAAATAAGAATACAGAATGCATATTTCACCTTAACTTCATGACAAATCCTCTTTTTATATCATCTCTCAAGAAAAGGTATAGATGTAAAATAATTCTAGTTTGTCATTATACGAATTGGAGTTTCTCTTTACTTGGAGATGAGAAACGACTATTGTCAATTGTGAAAGACAAATCACAAAGAAAAAAATCTACCAATAAGCAATATTATAATGAGCTAAAAGAAGACATTAGAATGATTAAGAAATGCAATCGTTTTATCTGTGTTGCCGAACATACCTTAAACACATTTCTAAAAGTAAGCGATATTGAAGATAAAAAATGCCAGATTATCAATAATGCGTTAAAGGACGAATATAAGAAGCTTACTTCTACTCAAAAACAGACTTTAAAAGCCAGATGGTGGATAGGGGATCACACTAAAATAATTTTGTTTGTCGGACGTTTGGATGAAGTGAAAGGTGTTGGTTTACTAATCAACGCATTTAAAAAATTACTCCAAACACATTCAAATATCCATTTAATATTAGTCGGTGATGGAGACTACAATCGATTGTTCACAGAAACGTCAGAATGTTGTACCAAAATAACTTTTACAGGAAAACTTGGTAAGAAAAAAGTTCAGGAGCTATATCAAGTAGCAGATATTGGAGTAATACCCTCTATCCATGAGGAATTCGGATTGGTAGCTATAGAAATGATGATGCACAAGCTACCGATAGTTGTCGGGGATACCGGAGGATTATCGGAAATTGTCAAAGATAATGTGACCGGTCTGAAAGTACCAGTCAAAACATTGAATGGAAAAAGAACCATACTACCGCAACTTCTATCCCAAAAGATAATGCAACTGTTGGATAACGAACAATATGCATCTGAACTTGCTGAAAACGGACGGAAATGCTTTTTGGAGAAATATGATATTTCTTCGTTCAGAGATAAAATATTAACCTTATATAAAAGTTTATAGATGATGGCTGAAATACCTAAGATTATACATCAAATCTGGTCAGGAATAGACGAACCGCTACCTGCACATTTCAAAGAATTAGGAGAAACGTGGAAAAGAGATTACCCCGAATGGGAATATGAATTCTGGGACAACGATCGGATGAATCAATTTATCCAGGATTTTTATCCTCAGTATCAGGAAGCTTATAATAAATTTCCACATAATATACAGCGTTGGGATGCCGTGCGATATTTAATATTAGATAAAATGGGAGGCATATATGTGGACTTTGATTATGAATCAATAAAGCCTTTGAACGAAGTTCTGAAAGAGAAAACATGTTGTTTTGCTTCAGAACCGATAGAACATTTAGCTATATTCGAACGAAATACATATATTAATAACGCACTTATGGCCTCTGCTCCCGAACATCCATTTATGAATGAAATCATTCAAAAAGTGTTTGTGCTGGAAATAAAGAATCAAAAATATACCGATAAGATGGAGGAAGTACTGAACACAACAGGTCCCATAATGCTCAGCAATCTTTTGGAACAGAGTAAATGTAAAAATGAAGTCTTCATTCTTCCTGCAAACCAGGTATCCCCCTTTAGTAAAATGGATGCACGGCGATTTCTTTCGGGCTCATACGACGAGAACTTTGAGGAATATTTAGAGAATAGGCTGGAAGAAGCTTTTGCGATACATTACTTTATTGGAGCATGGACATAAAAATATAGTAGATATGAAAATACCAAGAATTATACATCAAATTTGGTCTGGCATTGAAGACCCATTACCAGAACAATTCAGAGTCTTAGGAGAAACATGGAAAGAGCATCATCCTAATTGGAAGTATGAGCTTTGGAATCACGAAAAGATGGATTCTTTCATTTTAGAATTTTATCCTCAATATTGGAACACCTACCGAAATTTCAAGTATAACATTCAACGCTGGGATGCTATACGTTATTTAATCCTAGATAAGATAGGTGGAATATATGCAGATTTCGACACGGAATGTATAAAATCTATTAATGACTTTCTTGAAAATAAAGAATGTTGCTTCTCTATAGAACCTCAAGAACATGCGAATATTCTAGGATTGCCTATGTTAATAAACAATGCTATAATGATGTCTATGCCCGGTCATGACTTTATGAAAAGAGTTATAATTGAAGTTTTCGAAAGAACTTCAAATACACCATACTCTCACCGTAATTTAGAAATATTAGATACAACCGGGCCGTTGATGCTTACAAGAACATACGAAAGATATGGCAAAAAAAACGATATATTTCTTATGCCGGCAGAGAATATGTCTCCTTTTACACAGCAGGATACAATTGACTATTTAAATAACCGGAACATGAATCTATTGGAAAGTAAGTTAGAAAAAGCATACGCTATTCATTATTTCTTAAATACATGGTCACTAAAAAAATATTGATATCTTGATAATATCGCCCAATGGCACTGCTCATATCGCTTTTGGGGTAATGCTGTTTGTAATGTTTGCAATGCTGTTATATTATTGTTAGACTTTGCATACAGTACAAAATCGGGCAACCACATCAAATTTTCCTATAAGCTTTAACTAACTTACCTTTGCCGAATGAATTATTTTATAAAGAGTTTGTCTGGAAATACAGCATGACACTGAAGGATTATCGTGAACAGCGGAAAAATATATAATTATTACTTGTACTTAGTGTTGTGCTCTCGTTGTGCTATATATGTGTAAACTTGTTGATTTATAGGATAATACAATGTGCTCTCGTTGCACATGTTATGTCCTTGTCTTCCAACTGATTTTTTGCCTGTTTTTTGTCACTACAGAGGATTAATAATAACCGGGAACGGGTTTAATTTGCTTCCGTTAACAAGAAATTAAACATGTTTGATAACCTTATTATTAATCAAAAAAAACAAGTAACATGAATTTGTTTGGAATGGAAAAACATCACACAAAATCGTTGTGGCTATTGGCAATCTTAATAGCGTTTAGTACAACGGTGTGTGCACAGGGCACTTCGGTTACAGGACGTGTCTCTGACGAAAAAGGAGAGTTGCTCATAGGAGTGAGTGTTCAGGAAAAAGGTACTACCAATGGTACTATTACTGATACCAATGGGCAGTATAATCTCAAGTTATCTTCTAAAAATCCTATTTTGGTGGTTTCTTATATAGGATATAAGCCTCAGGAAGTAAAGGTTGCTAAGCAGAAAGTGCTTGATGTAATTTTAGTAGAAGATGTATCTTCTTTAGATGAGGTAGTAGTAGTGGCTTATGGACATCAGCGTAAGGTATCAGTAGTTGGAGCGCAGTCTTCGATGAAGATAGAGGACATAAAGATGCCGACAGCCAATTTATCTTCTGCCATTGCCGGCCGTTTACCGGGTGTAGTGGCTGTACAACGTACAGGAGAACCGGGACATGACGATTCAGATCTTTGGATTCGTGGTATTTCTACACTGGCCGGCCAAAATTCTAAGCCATTGGTATTGGTGGATGGTGTGGAGCGTAGTTTTAACAATATCGATCCTGAAGACATTGAATCATTCACTGTATTAAAGGATGCTTCCGCTACAGCCGTGTATGGAGTGCGTGGTGCTAATGGTGTGATTTTGATCAAGACTAAACCGGGTAAAGTGGGTAAGCCGCAGTTTTCTGCCGATTACTATGAAGGTTTTGTGACATTGACCAAGAAACCGGAAATGGCAGATGCTTTTACCTATATGGATGCAGCCAACGAAGCTTATATGGATACTAAAGGTAACATGCTATATTCTCCACAATATATTGAGGCAACAAAGAAAGCTCACGGCTTACTACCGAATGACAACCCGTTAATGTTCAATCCTTATCTATATCCGAATGTGAACTGGATGGATGAACTGTTTAATGATTGGGGACACAATCGCCGTGTAAATGTCAGTGTACGTGGTGGTGTGCCTAATGCTACTTACTACGTTTCATTGAGCTATTATAATGAAAAAGGTCTGACCCGTACTGCTGAAATGGAAAATTACGATGCTAATATACGTTACGACCGCTACAATTATACGGCTAATTTGAACTTGAAGCCGACGGAAACAACTACTATCGATTTGGGCTTCAACGGCTTTCTTTCAATGGGTAACTATCCTCAACAGTCTACCAGTGACTTGTTTGCGTCAGCTATGGAAATCAATCCGGTGTATTTGCCGTTGATGATGCCTGATGGTTCCGTACCGGGTATCTCTACCAATGGTGATCTTCGTAATCCGTATGCTGATTTGACTCGTCGTGGTTATAAGAATGAATCAAGAAACCAGTTGAACTCTAATATTCGTTTGACACAAGATCTTGGCTTCTGGAAATGGAGCAAAGGATTCACAGTTTCTGCAATGTTGGCTTTTGACGTGCATAATAGTCGCGACTTGAAGTATAACAAACGTGAAGATACATACAACTTTGCTGGAACAAAAGACGAAAACGGCTTATGGAATGATGACGTATTTGATGAAAACGGAGACTATCGTTATGCATTGACATATACGGGGCATAAAGATTTGGCCTTTGACCAAGGTGCTTCCGATTCAAAAAGTACCTATTTTGAAGCTTCTTTAAATTATGACCGTTCTTTCGGTTTGCATCGTATAGGTGGGCTCCTACTGTATAATCAGAAAATTTATCGTTCAAGTTCCGATAATTTGGTAGGCTCTTTACCTTATAAACAACAAGGACTGGCTGCCCGTGTCACTTATTCTTGGAATGACCGCTACTTCTTCGAAGCAAATGCTGGATACAATGGTTCCGAGAATTTCAGCCCCGACAAACGTTTCGGTTTCTTCCCTGCATTCGGTATTGGTTGGGCTGTCTCTAACGAATCTTGGTGGACACCTTTGCAAGATGTTGTTTCTTACTTTAAGGTACGCTATACGGATGGTTTGGTTGGTACGGATGCTGTAACAGGACGTCGTTTTATGTACCTCGATCAGATGGCTAGTGTAGATGGTTATCGTTTTGGCGATCAGAATAATAGTGTTGGTGGTTGGGGATTCAGTAAATATGGAGCCAATGTAGGTTGGTCTACTTCCCGTAAACAAGATTTGGGTGTTGATTTAAAATTCTTCAAAGACAATCTTTCATTGACATTTGATGTCTTTAAAGAGCATCGTAAGGACATCTTTATTACCCGGCGTGTTATTCCTGATTATTCAGGATTTGTAGAAATGCCTTACGCCAATCTGGGTGTAGTAGACAATAAAGGATTTGAAGCTACATTAGAATACACTCAACAACTCGGCAAACAATGTTTCCTGACTGTTCGCGGAAATTTCTCATGGAATGAAGATAAAATCATTGAGAACGACGATCCTCGTGTACAGTATCCATGGATGGAAAAGAGAGGAACGAACGTAAACGGACGTTGGGGATGGATTGCTGAAGGATTGTTTACCAGCGAAGAAGAAATTATGGATCATGCCAAGCAGTTTGGCGAAGGACATCCGGGACAGATTTCGAAAGTGGGTGATATTAAATATAAAGATTTAAACGGTGATGGAGTGATTGACGATTACGACCAATGTTTGATAGGACAAGGGGATGTGCCTAAGATTTATTACGGCTTTGGTGCAGACTTGCAACTGGGTGATTTCTCTATTGGTGCACTCTTTGCCGGAAATGCCAAGGTGGATCGTTGTTTGAGCGGCAATGCCATTTATCCTTTTAACGATGGTTCGGGCATTACCAATTTGTTTGCAAACATTACCGACAGATGGTCTGCTGACGATCCGACCAATCAGGATGTATTTTATCCGCGTCTGCATCATGGAAACAATGCTAATCAGAATAATATGAAAACTAGTACATGGTGGCAGAAAGATGTCAGCTTCCTACGTCTGAAACAGTTGACAATTGCTTACCAACTTCCAAAGAAATTGATTAACAGGTCATTCTTGAAGAGTGCGCGTATTTATTTGATGGGAACTAATTTGCTGACATTCTCTAAGTTTAAGATGTGGGATCCGGAATTGAATACCAATAATGGTACATCTTATCCGAATGTACGCACATATTCAGTGGGTGTGAATGTGAGTTTTTAAATAATAATTAGTTAGCAAGGATATGAAAAATATATTTAAGATAGGAACTTTGGCACTGTCTTTGGCAGTCGGACTTAGTTCGTGCAATGACTTTTTTGATGCAATCCCCGGTCAGCAATATGATTTGGAGGATACGTTTACCAATCGCTCGAAAACGGAACAGTTTTTGAACAATGTGTATAACTATGTGCCTGACGAAACACTTGAACGTAATGCAAAAAATACCATGTCGGGAATTTGGACGACCGGCTCGTTAGAATGTAAACTTTCATGGGATGGAAACAATGGTAGCGAGTGGGCTTCAGGAGCCACTTATGCAGGTTCTTCATGGATTAATTTTTGGTACATCGAATATTATAAAGGTATTTCTCGTGCCAGTACGTTTATAATGAACGTAGATCGTTGTCTGGAAGCTTCGGCTGCACAACGCAAACAATGGAAGGCGCAAGCCAGAGCGTTGCGTGCTTTCTATTATTTCATGATTTTCCGCTCTTATGGTCCGTTTGTGATTTTGGGAGAAGAGCCTATACCATTGGATATTTCAACAAGTGAACTGTTGAAGGAACGTAATTCGGTAGACGAGTGTGTGGATTTCATGGTAAAGGAATTTGATGATGCGGCAAATGATCTTCCTGACAGATATGATGGTTCTAATTTGGGACGTATAGACAGAGCTACTTGTAAAGCTTTTAAGGCAAAAATGTTATTGTATGCAGCGAGTCCATTGTTTAATTGCAATACAGACTATGCCGGTATCGTTAACCCGGAAAGTGGTAAACAGCTTTTCCCGCAAGATAAATCACAGGAAAAGGTGAAGTGGGAGACAGCTCGTGACGCTTATAAGGCATTTTTCGATGAATATGGAAGTACTTTCTCTTTGTATACGGAAAAAACATCAGATGGAAAGACAGATTTCTATGAATCTTATAGAAAGGCGACATCGGGGGTACTTTATGGTGCTGAGAATAAGGAACAGATCTTTATACGGTTGGCTGACCATGATTATCGTGCTTACGAAACTACACCTTATCATAAGGGCTATGATGATAACAATGGTGCTTTGAGAGGTGGTTTGGGATTTGGTGTACCTCAAGAGATGGTGGACTTGTACTTTATGAAAGATGGTCGTAGAATTGTGGAGGACCAGAACTATGAAGAGTATGAAGGGGTACCTTCCAGTGGGTATCTGGGGTGGTCTACGGATTACAAAGATGCTGTAGTTAATTCCAGAACTTATTTCAAAGCCAATTCTAATAAAACGTTGAAACAATGGGCTGATCGTGAGCCGCGTTTCTATGCAAATATCACGTTTAATGGTTCTACTTGGTTGAAGACGGATACTCCACGTGGAGAGGTGACAACGGAGTTAACTTTTAACGGTAATTCCGGTTATGCAAATGCTAACTGGGATGCTCCTTATACAGGTTATGGTATGCGTAAGATGGCACCGAAAGAAGGACGTAGTGGAGCCAACAGACATTGTACCACTTTGCTTCGTCTGGCTGATATGTATTTGGGATATGCTGAAACACTGAGTGCGTGTGACCAACGTGGTGAAGCTATCAAGTATGTAAATAAGATACGTGCTCGTGCAGGTATTCCGGGATATGGTGCGACAGGCACTACTGACGATAACGGATTTGCATGCATTCCTTATGAGGATACACGTGACGCAGTAGACAAACGTATCCGCCGTGAACGTCTGATTGAGCTGATGTTTGAATGGAATCATTTCTTTGATGTACGTCGTTGGAAAGTAGCCAATATGGCTGTAGGCGATGACTGGATTTATCCTAACTATCACAGAGGAGGAGAAGGTGGAGCAATTCATGGTATGGCATTCCGTTCAGATGCTCCTGCATTTTTCGAGAAAGTAGTGGTGGAAACACGTACATTCTTACCTAAACATTACCTCTTCCCGATTCCGGACGAAGACGTGCGCCGTAATCCGAAAATGGTACAAAATCTAGGATGGACAACGGAGTAATATACTCCGTTCGCCAATCTATGAATAATTTTAGAATTTAATGAGAAGAAAACAATGAAGATACCTCAAATAAGATTTAACGATACGAACGTAATGAAGAATATCTTTTTTCTCTTTGTCTTATTTATTCCTGTCTATTTTGCAGGCTGTTCATCCGATGATGACGAAGGAGGCAATGGAGGAGAAGATCCGAACGGAAGTGTCCCGGCTTCTTATGTGCTTGGTTCGGGAAATACGAATATGCCATCTAGTGGTACAATTATTGCCGAATATGCGGATGCCCCTGCCGGTTCGGAGATTAAGAGCCTGGTAGATGATAATGCTGATACGAAGTATGTCACTTATCACAGCAGTTTCCATATCACTTGGAACGGAAACAGTAGCAAGGCCGTGACTGCATATTCCCTGACATCTGCTGCCGACACCCCTGAAATGGATCCGAAAACATGGACTCTTTACGGATCGAATGACAATGCGACGTGGACGAAATTAGATGTACAGGCTAACCAAATTTTTACAGCGAGAAAAGAAGAAAAAAACTATGAGGTAGATAATGCAACTGCCTATCGTTATTACCAACTTTCTGTTGAAGCAAATAATGGTGGTACTGCCACACAAATAGCCGAATGGAAGCTGGTGGCTATGCGCTCATATACAGAAAATATCAATGACTTGATTTCCAGCAAAGGATCCAGTTCGTTTAGTGCTATCACTCCAATGGGTAAACAACATGAAGATGATTTGGAGGCTACGGCAGCAGACTTGAAATGGCTTGCTGATCCTGCGGAAGAGCCAGAACCATTTGGGGACAACGGGACGAAGATGGCTTGGAATACATTCAATGTAGTATCGCTCTATCCGAATGGAAGTCCCGCTTTGTCTGATGTAAATCAACGTTGGGTAGGTGATTGTTGCGCGTGTGCAGTATTTGCTTCGATGGCTTATCTCTATCCTCGCTTCATTAAGCACATTATTAAGGATAATAAGGATAAAACATACACGGTTACTATGTATGATCCGACAGGAAAGCAAATTCCTGTGGGTGTAGGTGGAGATTATTTTATCGGTAACAGTGGTGATTTAGGTGCATTAGGCGGTAGAAATAAGGAAGTTACTTGGGCTACGGTCCTTGAAAAAGCGATGATGAAGTGGCGTCAGGTTTATCTGGGTAGTTCTAATGTCGGAGGTATCGGTACGGAATATGTATCTGCCATCTTTACCGGCGATGGAGAAAGTGTAGGTTTTGGTGCAGGTGCATTAATAGCTGAAGACTTGCAACGTGCTGTAGAAGTATCACTCAAACAAGGTCGATTGGTTATTGGTGGTTTTACAAGAAGTGGTGAACAAGTGGATGAAAATTGGCAGACGACCAGTGGACATGCGTTTACCTTTATTTTGCCGGACGATGACTCTCATCTATTCAAGATGCGTAATCCTTGGGGAGGCACTACTGACGGTGTGATGAAAGTGAAAAATGACAACCGGATTCCGCCGATGATTGATTTGCGTATCTGTGCGCCGGGAGCAGCCAAAAACTATGGGGTGGGACCGGACTTGGGAGGATATATCCCTAATTTTTAATTTCAAATCTTAAAAGAAGAATATCATGAAGAAATTGACTTATATAATGTTGTCGTTATGCTGTTTTGCTCTTTATAGTTGCGGCATGACGGAACCTTGGAAAGACTGGGAGAACGAAGGTAATATGAGTGAAGACCGTCTGCGTCCTTCGGAAGTGAAAGATTTGTTATGTACAGCAGGAGGATGGAAAATGGCTTATGAAGGAGTTACTTTCTATTTCCAATTTAGTGAGGACGGAGCAGTGACTTCAGACTCGGACGAAAGTTTGTTGAAGAATGCAGTTGGAACTGATTATTCTTTGGATTTTCAGGGTGAAAAGGTTGTTCTACTTACGTTGCAGAATGGAGGTATGCTACAATATCTGGGAGAAAATCAGGAAAATACATTTGTCATTACAGGATATTCTGATTCTCAGATTACTGCAACGGGACAAGTGAATGGTAAAACGATGATTCTGAATTCGGTAACTACTGCGGATCTGCAACAAGCCAAGGAGAGAAAACGGCTGGCCATTATAGCTTATAATAAAGCTCAATCGATGGAACTTCTTAAGACAGACTTGAGTAATGGAGTACTTCGTAATGCCTCAACCAATAAATTTGTTGCTCATTATTCGATTTCTTGTAATGGTGGTGAGAATTGGATGATTAAAATCTCATCATTGGATGGCAAAGTGCTGAAGCATACGGAATATGATATGGCAATAAACACTGATGATGATGTGAAAGCTACACTAAGTATTAATGGCTTGACAATAAATGGTATGGCTGTTAACGCACTCTATTATAAATATGATACAGGAGATTTGAGTACGGATAATTCGACTCTAAAAGTAGATTTGAATAAAAGTTCGGATATGTTGAAAACATATACAAGTTCTTGGAAGACGCATATTGTCGATAGAGATTATATCAGTGATAAACTGTCAGGATTGCTTACACAAATAGAATTTGATGATCGTTCTCCAAGAAATATAATAGTTTGCCCTGGAAGTACTAGTGCAGGTCAGTGGCATTATGTTGGTTTTGTGATCAATCCTACATCTAATGATGCGACCGGTTGTGTTTATTTTGTAAATACAGGAATTAATTATATTCTTGGAAGTTATGGTGACGATGCAGGAGTGGTACGATCAATCCCAAGTTATAGTGCTTTCTTGAATTTCTGTTTCTCGGAAAATGGTCTTTGGATGTATGAAGATTCAGATTCATATCTTTATGTTATCAGTCCGGTATCTGACGAATGGTTTAGAATGAAAATATAGGATGAAATAACTGCTTTTTAAATCAAGCAAGAAAGTAAGAAGCCTATCCTTTCTTTCTTGCTTGTATTTTCTGTTCTCGTCAAGTCATAATATAATGATAATTTTGTTGGTTACGATATGTCTTTTACTCTAAAAGGTGGAAGATAGCGAAAGAATACCTAAATTTGTTGGCAGAAACGAGGATATGGACATACCTACAACATTAATAGCTTAATTCACAAACCATGAATAAAAAGAAACTCTTGTCTCTCGGAATAGCCCTATTCTTGGGTATTTCTTCTCTTTTCGCTCAGAAACAACCTGTGGACTATGTAAATCCCTTAATGGGAACTGACTCCAAAATCTCGTTGTCCAATGGCAATACATACCCCGCCATCGCATTACCTTGGGGTATGAACTTCTGGATGCCGCAGACGGGGAAAATGGGAGACGGCTGGGCATATACCTATGCTTCTGACAAAATCAGAGGTTTTAAACAAACCCACCAGCCCAGTCCCTGGATCAATGACTACGGCCAGTTTTCAATCATGCCGATGACCGGACGGTTAAAAATCGACCAGGAACAGCGTGCCTGCTGGTTCTCACATAAGGCA
>OGMD01000496.1_pt1 | contig 17783 bp, 9 predicted proteins | sample 1573041 | NCBI WGS metagenome assembly OGMD01 (sample SAMEA2582007, study PRJEB24529) | metagenome | biome: Human gut stool | place: China | collected 2011 | reverse complement strand
TACTTTAAGTAAGGATCGTGGATATGCCGGGCATGAAGCAACGAATGTGGAAACGAAATATGGAGTATGCATTGACGAAGGTCCTGTAATGAATCCTTCCACTTCTTCTTTTGAGTATGCACAAATCTGGTACGAAAGTGTACTGAAGAACTGTAGAATAAACAAAACTACCTTGCATATAGACAAACCGGGTAAACACACAGTGAAAATTATATGTGGCGATGCTGGAACTGTCCTGCAAAAGATTGTTTTGGATTTCGGAGGAATGAAGCGTTCTTATTTAGGGCCGCAACCAACGAGAAAATAATCAGAATTTCAAGATAAAACTGGACTGCCACATTTAAGAAATGGAAAAGAAGACGTTGTTGCTCTATATAATGATGCCACAGCGTCTTTTTTAATTCTCTTTATTTTAAATAAAAACAAAATAAAGCAATTTTTATTCACCTTAAAATAGTAAGAATATGAAAACAAGCCGTAGTTTAATTTCTTTTTTATTATTGCTTTTAGTCTGTTCTGTCACAGCACAGAATTATTTTAGTGATTTTCCTATAAGGGCAAATCCAAAGGTTGTAGGGGATAAGTTAAGTAAGCGCTTTTTGGAAAGTAAGCATCAACTATATTTCGATAAAGGAATACATTATGCCGAAGTGTGTACCTGGTATGGTGCACTTAGGTATGCGGAGTTGACGAATAATAAGGAGTTAATAAAGCACTTGAAAAATCGTTTCGAATTATTATTTCATATAGAAAAAGATCTTCTCCCGCCTCCCATTCATGTAGATCAGAATATGTTCGGTTGTCTCCCTTTAAGATTATATAGTATAACGAAAGACCAACGCTATCTTAACCTTGGATTGCCATATGCTGATACTCAATGGACACTGCCAAACAATGTGAATGAAGAAGAACGTCAATGGCATAAGAAAGGACATTCATGGCAGACTCGTCTTTGGATTGATGATATGTATATGATTACAATAGTGCAATCAGAGGCCTATAAAGTAACCGGAGATACAAAATATATCAATAGAGCAGCTGAAGAGATGGTACTATACTTAGATGAGTTACAGCATCCAAACGGACTTTTCTATCATGCACCGGATGTCCCATATTATTGGGCACGTGGCGACGGCTGGATGGCTGTAGGAATGACAGAACTGCTATTCAACTTACCACAAAATGATCCTAATCGGGCACGAATACTTAAAGGATATCTTTTGATGATGAACAATCTAAAGAAATACGTGAATCAAGACGGGCTTTGGAATCAATTGATAGATGCGCCTGAATTTTGGACAGAAACATCTGGCTCTGCAATGTTTGCTTATGCCATGATTGTAGGTGTAAAGAACGGATGGTTGGATAAAGATGAATTTGCACCTGTTGCTCGTAGAGCTTGGCTTTCTTTGTGTAATTATATAGACGATAAGAATAACCTAACCGAAGTTTGTATTGGTACTGGCAAAAAGAATAGTAAACAGTATTATTTGGATCGCCCTCGTATAGCTGGAGACTTTCATGGACAGGCTCCAATGTTATGGTGTGCTTACGCTTTGTTGAATAAATAGAGTATATCACAACCTTATTTTTTTATTTGTTTTCACTTTTAAAAATTACATATGAAACTAACAGGAATAGAATCATGGCTGATATGCGGATTGTTGTTTTGTTGTAGCGTGATACATGCCCAATCTAATGACACGTTGGATAGGATAGTATTAAACATGGACTGGGAGTTCTCTTAAGCGGGTATGAACCTGTGGATGAGTGCTACGATTCCAGGTACGGTGCATCAAGATTTGCTCTCTCATGATTTGCTTCCAGAACTATTCTATGGTATAAATGAAGAAAAAATCCAATGGGTGGAAGAAGAAGACTGGGACTATAGGACTATTTTTATAGTAACTAAAGAGCGGATGCAGTGGGATGATGCGGAACTAATCTTTGAAGGACTAGATACATATGCAGATGTTTATCTTAATGGGGCATTAATATTGAATATAACATCTCGTGAGATAAAGATAGGAAGAGAATTGCCATTGAGAGTGAAATATATTCGCGAAACTTATAATTAAAATAGTTTATTGATATATAGTTCATATTCTAATTAGATATTGATGCAATATGAACTATACAAGAGAAAATAAATTATCCAATAAAAGAAAGATTTTGTTCATAAGAGAAAAAAAACTTCCTGCAGAACTATCTCTGAATGCTTTTTTTATATTTAGACTAGTTTGGGACTAATTTTCCATTTATTGACCTGTTTTTAGTATTATAAACAAATCCAATTTCCTACTTTTGTCTTGGCCAATAAAGATATAATGGTATTTATTAAGAATAATGATCATTATTATAGAATATGTTTTTTGGTTTTTTATACACAGTTGAAAAGACTGTTGAAGGATAACATTTTTATTAAAAAAACACACTAAGTATTACTTAAATCTATGTGTAATGAACAACAATTTAATTAAAAAAAACATTCAAGGAATTGGTACTATGTGGCTGATAACAGGATTATTCTTGTTCTTTTCATGTGGTTCAGACAATGATCTTTCTGAAGGAGGTGATGGAAATACGGCAAAACCGTATTTAACCTTAAAACAGTATGGGCTGAATAAATTTTCGGTTGCCAATAATGCAGAGGAGGCGACGTTTTCTCTTTCGGTGAAAAGACATGGTGGGAAGCCAGACTCCGAAATTGCAGCTAAACTAGATGTATGGAGTGAGGAAGAGTTAAACGCCTATAATGCTAAGGAGAAAACTTCCTATATGTTTCTTCCAGAATCCTACTATTCTGTAACTTCTAAAGACTTGGTTTTTGCTTCGGGCACTAACGAAACTAACGTTGAAATCAAAATCAAGGTATCTAAAATCATTGCCGATATGCAGCAGGGAGTAAACTATGTGGTTGCTTTAAAACTGACTAGTGAGAATGTTGAGTTGAGAAAGGGGCAGAGTGATTTATTACTTCATATCGTTATCGACTATGCCAGTCTGGGATTTACCTCTGTAGATGTAATTGGTCGAGTAAATGTAAAAGAAGCAATTAGCTATGCTAAAATAAAGACTTCTCTTACACATAAGATAGACGGCAAGGAAAAAGGGAGTAGTTGGAACTTCTCATGTGATCTTAAGGTTCCGGAAAATGCAAATGAGTTGGTAGCAATTTATAATAAAGATAATAATTCTAACTGTGAATTGTTACCTTCGAATAGCTATAGTCTGGGAGAAGTGAATTACAGTATTGGAGACAAAGAGGCAGAGGGTACGATCACTATTACACGTGATGCTATACAAGTGAAATACTATTTGTTGCCATTAACTCTAGCGAATGTGTCTACAGGGGAAGTCGTATGTAAAGATGAAGTTTATTACGTAGTAGTCGGTCAGACTTATACAAATCCGATTATTTTGGATAGGACTTTAGGGGATCCTACTGTGCATCGTGCTCAGGATGGTCGCTTCTATTTGTATTCTACTCAAAATTCTAAAGACTGGATGCCAGTTTATAGTTCAACTGATTTGGTGAATTGGAAATATGAAAAAAATGCTTTCTCAAACGCTACTAAACCTCAATTGCCGGGTGGCGGGGCATTCTGGGCTCCGGAGATGCAATATATCAACGGAAAATATGTGCTTTATTTTTCATGGGCTAAAATGAATGGTGCAGGTGAAAGCTATACAGCTGTAGTAACTGCAGATAATCCTTTGGGGCCTTTTCCTGGTAGTCAGGCATTGCTTACTAACGACGAATTCGGTTCTAATTGTATTGATCAGTTTTACTATGAAGAGAATGGAAAAAAGTATATGTTTTATGGAAGTTTTAAGGGTATTTATGTGACAGAACTAACAGATGATGGACTTTCCGTTAAGCGCGATCAGGGTGGAAAGCCAACAATGAATAAGCAGGTGTGTGGTAATGCTTTTGAAGGTACTAATATTTATGAAAAGAATGGCTATTACTATTTATTTGCCTCTATCGGTTCTTGTTGTGCTAGTGAGAATAGCAGTTATCAGGTGGTTGTAGGACGTTCTGATAATTTATTGGGCCCTTATGTGGATAAAGAAGGAAAAGGGATGCTTAATAATAGTTGGGAGCCAGTTTTGGACGGTGGTGATAGGTCAAGATGGGTCGGCCCAGGACATAACTCTGTTATTATTAAGGATGACGAGGGGACAGAATGGATGATTTATCATAGCTATTGCTATATGCAACCGGGTAATACTTTCGGAGGTCGTTTTGGTATGCTTGACCGTTTGCAATGGACAGAGGATGGTTGGCCCTATATAAAAGGTATGATACCTTCAGAATCTGATCTTATACCAATTTTCCATACAAAACCGTGAGTCTAGAATATTTATCAATAGAATACAGGAATTTATTAATCTATAAATATTTAATTTATGAAAAAAAGTTGTTATTGGAAACGTAGGTATGGTTATCTGTGTACCGTCATGTTAGCCTTAATCACTCTTTGTTTTGCTGCTTGCAAAGACGATTCCGAGCAGGGGGAAGAGCCGTTCGATCCTAGCAAGCCGTTGCAAATTACAGATTTTGTGCCTAAAGAAGGAGGATTTGGAAGTAATATAGTTTTGTACGGGAATAATTTTGGAAATGACCCTGCAAAATTGAAAGTAACCGTAGGGGGTAAACAAGCCAATATTATTTCAGTGAGAAACAAGAGTTTGTTTTGCGTTATTCCACAAAGGGCTTATGATGGAGATATACAAATCAGTGTTTGTGATGATAATGGGGACGAAATAGCATATGCTGAGGCAGAGGCAACTTTTACGTATGTGAAAAAGTGGTTAGTGACTACGTATATTGGACAACATTATGAGAATGCAAACGATGCAGTTGAGAAAGAAGGCGCATTTGATGATTGTGGTTATATTAAAAAACCATTTTGGCTTTCATTTGATCCTAAATCGAATTTTGATCATTTGTATTTGACTACTCATGATGGTGGATATTGTCGTTTGTTTGATTTGAAGGAGGAAACTGTACATTTTCTTAATCAGTTTAGTAAAAATGACAGACCGGCTATAATAAATTGGTCTATAGATGAAAAAAAGGATATGATTGTTTCTCGTGACCTTGATCCAGCCGGAGATGTAAATGTTCGGTATAGTCGTGCCTCTAATTTTAAAGAGGCTACTGTATTAACAGAAAAGAATAATAAAAAATATAAGGCTATCACTGGTGCTATGATTCACCCTGAGAATGGCGAACTCTATTTCACGACATATAATGAACAGGAAATATATAGGTATGATATGGAGACCAAAGAGGTTACGACATCATCTAAACACTTGCGAACGAAAGAAACGACTCGGTTGGTAGTTCATCCGTCAGGAAAGTTTGCATACATGATGCGAAGTTACTGCTCCAATGGTAATGGATATATTGCACGTATGGATTATGATTATAATGCTAAAAGATTTTCAGAACCGTATATTTTTGTTGGAACAGAAGCTTCCGGGTATGCGGATGGAGTAGGGAACAGTGCTAGACTGAATGGACCAGGACAAGGTGTATTTGTGAAGAATCCTGATTATGAAGGAGAAGAAGATGAGTATGACTTCTATTTTTGTGATGAAAAGAATAATTGTATCCGTATGCTAACACCTATTGGCAAGGTAACCACATTTGCTGGACGTGGAAATGGTATCGCGGCTGGAGGATATGCGGATGGAGAACTGCGTACAGAAGCTCGATTTAATGCACCACTTTCAATTGCTTATGACGAAAAAAGACACTGCTTTTATGTTGGTGATAGTGATGGTAATGGAACGAATAGTAAAGGATACATACGTAAAATAGCTCTGGAAGAATAATAAATGATAAACACATATTTTATGATGAGAAATTTTTTAATTATATGTATGTTGTTACTCGGATTTTCTGTTGGCGTGAGGGCGCAAGAAAGTATAGTAGTAACAGGGGTGGTAACCGATCAAAATAAGGAACCTATGATCGGTGTGAATATTTCTATACAAAATATGCCAGGGCTTGGTGTCATTACCGATATAAATGGTAAGTATAAGATTAAGATGCCATCTTACAACAAACTGGTGTTTTCATACATTGGTTATGAGACAGTATCAGTGTTGGTGAAAGAGCAGCGATTGGTTAATATTGTTATGCAGGAAGCATCCTCTACTGTGATTGATGAGGTAGTGATTACAGGTACGGGTGCACAGAGAAAGATTGCTGTCACTGGAGCTATTACTAATGTGGATGTCGATGCATTGAAATCGGTACCTTCAACATCTGTTGCAGATGGTTTGGCGGGTGTTGTTCCTGGTGTGATGGCTATGCAAACTTCCGGTCGTCCAGGTAGTGTCTCTGAGTTTTGGATTCGTAGTATTTCCACTTTTGGGGCCAACACGGCTGCGTTGGTACTGGTAGATGGTTTTGAACGTGATATAGATGAAGTTAGTGTGGAAGATATTGAATCTTTTACGGTGTTAAAAGATGCTTCGGCTACTGCTATTTATGGTAGTAAGGGTGCTAATGGCGTTGTTCTGATTAATACAAAACGTGGTAAAGAAAGTAAGATTAATATCAATGCGAAAGTAGAAGGATTCTATAATACCTTTACTCAAGTACCAGAATTTGTAGATGGCTATCGGTACGCATCTATGGCTAATGAAGCTAAATTGACACGAAACCAGGAGCCTTTGTATTCAACGTCAGAATTGGAACTATTCCGTTTAGGATTGGATCCAGACCGGTTCCCAAATGTTGATTGGATGGATGTCATGATGCGTGATGGTGCTTGGAGCACACGGGCCACATTGAATATGAACGGTGGTGGAAAAACTGCACGTTATTTTGTTTCAGGAAGTTACCAAGACCAGCAAGGTATGTATAAGGTAGATAAGACCATGAAAGATTATAATACAAATACCAATTATAGAAAATGGACTTATCGAATGAATATCGATATTGATATAACGAAAACGACGTTGTTGAAGGTAGGTCTCTCCGGTTCGTTGCGCAAACAGAATGATCCAGGAGCAGGAACGGATGCTATATGGACTTCACTTATGGGGTATAATCCCATTATGATGCCTGTAACATATTCCGATGGTAGGATTCCGGGTTGGGGAGCAGACGATGACGGATTTGCGAAAAAAGATACAATGAATCCTTGGTCACAAGCTACTATGACAGGGTTTAATGAAAGTTGGAAAAACAATATCCAAACCAATGTGACATTGGAACAAAAGTTGGATTTTGTTACAAAAGGTCTACGGTTTATAGGGCGATTCGGATATGATACAAACAACTCCAATTGGATCACACGTTACAAATCGCCAGAAATTTATAAGGCAGATCGTTATCGCCAACCAGATGGAAAATTGAATTTTACTCAAATGGGAAAAGAAAAGCCAATGACGCAAAGCTCCGGTTCTGAAGGTGATAGAAGGGAATTTTTTGAATGGGAGTTGCATTATAACCGTGGATTTAAAGCACATCATGTCGGAGGAGTGTTGAAGTATACCCAGTCTTCCAAAGTATTTACCCAAAATATTGGAACTGATCTTAAAAATGGTATGGCTGAGCGTAACCAAGGATTGGCGGGACGTTTTAATTACAACTGGAACTATCGTTACTTTGTTGACTTTAATTTTGGATATACCGGTTCTGAGAATTTCCATAAAGATTATCGCTTTGGATTTTTTCCTGCTATTTCTGGTGCCTGGAATATAGCAGAAGAGTCATTTATAAAGAAGCATGCGGGAAAATGGATAAATATGCTGAAAATTCGTTATTCGTATGGTAAAACAGGTAATGACCATTTGCTGAAGGTTAATAATCGGTGGATTCGTTTTCCATATTTATATGATATTAGTGATGGGGGCTCTTTTAATTTCGCAGATATATCTTCTTCAGCAAAAACCTTGACAGGCAAGTATTATTCAGTAAATGCTTCTCCTAATACTACATGGGAAGTTGCGATTAAACAGGACTTGGGAATTGATTTCTCTTTCTTCGGTGATAGATTGTCGGGAGCTATTGATTATTTTCACGAACGTCGTGAAGCCATCTATATGGGGCGTCAATATATGCCATTTATGGCAGGTTTGGAAACATTCAAGTCGAATAGTCAAGATATATATGCCTATGCTAATGTGGGTCAGGTAAAAGCACAAGGCTTTGACGGAAATTTTACTTTCAAACAAAAAGTGGGAAAGGTGGATTTGACCCTACGTGGCAATATTACCTATAGTAAGAATGAGATTCTAGAAAAGGATGAAATGAACACTATCTATGAATATGGACTAGATGAAGGACATCGTGTCAATCAAGCAAAAGGATATGTCGCTTTAGGACTGTTTAAAGACTATGAGGAAATTAGAAACAGCCCCAAACAAGAATTCAAATATACAAAAACCCAAAATGGGAATACAAAGGATGCCATATATAAACTTGAACCAGGAGATATTAAATATAAGGATATAAATGGTGATGGAATTATAAACAGTGATGATCGGGTAGCTATTGGTGCTACTACTAAACCGAATCTGATATATGGATTTGGTGTCTCTGCCAAATGGAAGGGATTGGATGTAAATGTACATTTTCAGGGAGCTGGAAAATCGACTTTCTTTATCAATGGCACTACCGTACAGATGTTTAGCGGAGGAGATGGTTGGGGAAATGTACTGAAGGAAATGGCTGATGGTAATCGTTGGGTATTAGGAGAAAACGAAGATCCCAATGCAGATTTTCCACGTTTGTCTTATGGTGAAAACCCGAATAACTACCAAACATCAAATTATTGGTTAAGAAACGGCTCGTACATGCGTTTGAAAACACTGGATATCGGCTATTCACTTCCTAAAGCGTTGGTGAACAAAGTTCATCTCAATCAGGTGCGTATTTTCTTTGTCGGAACTAATCTGTTAACTTTCTCCAAGTTTAAACTTTGGGATCCGGAATTGGGTAGTTCAGATGGAAAGAAGTATCCATTAAGTAAAACGTTCTCTTTGGGGTTATCGGTTAATCTATAAACAACAGAAATATGAAAAAAGTTATTATAATCTTATGCTTTGTGGTAGGGCTGAGTACTGTTTTTGTCGGATGTGCCGATTATCTGGACTCAGAGTATATTTTTGATGAACGTATTTCCATAGAAGATGTTTTCCAAAGTAGAGACTACTCTAATGAGTGGTTGGCTCGTGGATATAGCTATTTGGGGAATGATTATCTACAAGAAATATGTAGTAAGAAAAGTGTCTCTTTTAATTTTGCAGATGACATGTACTATGGCGATGGTAACTATGCCGATTGGAAGTATGGTAAATATACAGAAAAAGGCTTTGGTACTGGAAGTAGTGCATATATGTGGCAAGCTCCCTACAAGGGGATTCGTCAGGTTTCTATTTTCCTCAATAATATTGATATGAATAAGGAATTTTCAGAGTCGGAAATAGCCGATCTGAAAGGGCAGGCCCGTTTTCTGAAAGCTTATTTTTACTGGATATTGATTCGTACATTTGGTCCTGTACCTATTCTTCCTGATGAAGGTGTGGATTACACGAAGGAGTACGATGAGATAGCTCAAGCAAGAAATACGTATGATGAATGTGTGGACTATATTTCTAATGAATTGGTAAAAGCTGCTGGAGAGCTTGCTTCGGAACGTGGTGTACAAGAAATTACACGTCCTACTCCTGGTGCTGCATTAGCGCTTCGTGCTAGAGTCTTATTGTTTGCAGCTAGTCCATTGTTTAATGGGAAAGCTCCAGCAGAGGTAGCTACTGCATTGGTTGATAAGAATGGAAAACAATTATTGTCGACAACATATGATGAATCCAAATGGGCGAAAGCTGCTGCTGCAGCTAGAGATGTGATGGAATTGGGTAAATATGATTTGTATGTGGCTTATACAAGAATTAATGGAGATGGGCAAGCCTATCCTGCAACAATAACTCCTCCGGATGATAAAGGAACTTTTCACTCTAATCCTTGGCCGCATGGTTGGACAAACATAGATCCGTTTCAATCGTATCGCGCTTTGTTTAATGGAGAGATTGACATACATCAAAACAAAGAGATGATTTTCTCCAGAGGATCTAACCAGGGAAGTGAAAATATAAGGATTATGGTGATTCATCAATTGCCTCGTTCACAAGGAGGTGGATACAATTGTCATGGTATGACACAGAAGCAATGTGACGCTTATTATATGAAAGACGGTGCCGATTGTGCTGGTATGAATGATATGTATAAGGGCAGAGAAGGATATACAGATCCAAGTCGGTATAATACTAATCAGCGTTCAATTGAAGTGGTAAAATCGGGTGAACTGAAAAACTATCCAGAATTGGGAGTACAAGGAGCTAACGTTTCCAAACAATATGCTGGTCGTGAACCTCGTTTTTATGCATCTGTTGCTTATAATGGTAGTACTTGGCATATGTTAAAAGCAGATAAGGATAAAAATGAAAAAACGGATCAGCAAATCTTTTATTATCGTGGCGCATCAGATGGATATAAAGTAGGATCCAATTGGCTCAATACTGGTATTGGTATCAAAAAATTCGTTCACCCGAATGATTTAGCAGCTTCCAATGTGTCATACGATGTTAGTCGCGTGGAACTTAAAGCAGCTCCAGATATTCGTTATGCGGAAGTACTGTTAAATTATGCAGAAGCATTGAATGAATTAGAAAATTCATATCAGATACCTTCGTGGAATGGCGAGAAAATATATACGATTGAACGCACTCCGGAAGAACTGAAAAGGGGAATTCAGCCCATACGCATTCGTGCAGGGTTGCCTGATTATGAGGTGTATGGTGATGCGGAAAAATTTCGTATAAAAGTGAAACGTGAACGTCAGATAGAGCTATTTGCAGAAGGACATCGCTATTTTGATTTACGCCGTTGGTGTGATGCGTCGTTTGAAGAACCTGCTCCTATTTACGGATGTAATATATATGTTGACAGTTCAAATCCGGCAGCTTTTCATACTCCGGTGGAAACGACTTCATTACCATCGATTTTTACGACTAAAATGTGGTTCTGGCCTATTCATCATGATGAAATGAGACGGAATAAGCTATTGACTCAAAATCCGGGCTGGACAGATCCTGAATAAACTTTATAATTTGCATATCAAAATGAAAAATAAATATTATTTATTATTAGTCATGATGGCGGCAATATGCTGTACTTCATGTAATAACGAATGGGAAGATGAGCAATTTGTGCAATTGGTATCTTTTAAAGCAGTTCCAAATAGTGATGGAGTTACTTCCGCTTATGTACGTTATAAGTCAGGAGGTATGGTAACATATGATCTTCCGGTTCTTCTCAGCGGCTCTACCATGAATACTCATGATCGGATAGTACATATTGCTTTAGACGTAGATACCTTAAATGTTCTGAATAAGGAACGTTATGGTGAGAAGGACAGACTTTATTACCAATTATTGAATAAGCAATACTATACAATGCCGGAAAATATAAATATTCCAGCTGGTGAGAGTCTGGTTATATTTCCTATTGATTTGGCTTTGGGAGGTACTGAAGATACTAATCCTTTGGATTTGTCCGATAAATATATTTTGCCATTATCTATTATGGATGATTCTTCATACGATTATCAAGTAAATCCTCGTAAACATTATCGGAAGGCTTTGCTTAATATTACTCCATTCAATGATTATTCAGGTTCTTATAGTGGTACTAATTGTAAAATTTTCCTAGAAGGTCAATCTGACGCTTTTACACTTTCTCAGCATAAAGCTTATGTGCATAATGAAAATACGGTTTTCTTCTATATGGGGCTTAGAAATATAGATTATTTGGATCGGAAAGATTATAAACTGTTTATGGAGTTTACCAATGAAGTATATATGCCTGGAAAATATAAATTGAGACTTTGGTCGGATAACGAAGATGAAAACTCGTTTAGACTTGAGACAGAAAAGGATAATGAGGGTAATATAAGAGACAAACAGGCTTATTATACTATCGAAGAGGCGTATGACTCAACGAAACCTTATTTGAAACGTATATATATTACACTATATGTAGATTACTATTTTGATGACTATACGCTTAGTCCGGGAAATCGATTAAACTATCATGTCATTGGTACACTGGGGATGCAACGTGAATTGAATACTTTGATTCCTGACGAGGACCAACAGATTCAATGGGATTAAGTTTTAATTTAAAAGGAAAGAGGTTGGACTCAGAACTAAATTTGAGGACAACCTCTTTACCGCTATTGTATCTTTATTAATCGAATAACTAACAATTTGACTTTCCCAACTTAAATTAAACAATATTTTTATGAAAAACCTGATTAACTTGAGGAGACTTTATCTGTATTTGGTTACACTATCAGCAATTATATTTGCTGGTTGCCAGAAAAGCGACGATGCCCCCAATGACTTACCTCCAGGTAAGGGAAAAGTAGCATTTAACTTGCATGCTCCAGGTGCATTCCTTTCCAGAGCTGTGAGTGTTGGTGATGAGAATGGAGGAACCAATGACAAGATTGCTTTCTATCAATTTAATAAAGAAGGCAAATATGAGCAGAGGTATATTCTCAATTATGCAGCGGCTACTTCTGTGGGCGAAAACAACAATACAAGATCATACTCCTTAGAATTGACTTCTTCGACAGGAGGTGAAAAGAGATTCATTATTGTAGAGAGTGAAGATGAGAATAATTTCCCCAGTATGAGTGAATCAAATACAATCAATGATTTGCTCAATAGCAAAACTGTTGCGGAGAACGGAAAGTTGAATCCTCCATTTGTGATGTCCAATGTTAAAACGGATGGTAAGGAATATGTAACTGTAGCTGATGTTGAATCCTCCGATAATCAGGTCAATGTAAAACTTAAAAGACGCGTAGCTAGGTTTGATTTACTTAATGATCCGGCTGAATCAGGAGTAGTGCTTGATAAAGTGTATATCAAAAATAGATATACTCAAGGATTTGTAGGTGATGTAAGTGGAAATGCAGGCAATATATCTGCTGATATTCTGGAAATATCGGCAGCTGATTTAGCTAATGATGGAAAGAGTTTCTATCTTTATCCGACTCAGTTGACTTCAACTCTTGACCAGAATGAAAAGACAGTTGTATGGGCTACCACTAAACTTGCTAATACCAATACGGCAGGTCCGACTTTATATCTTAATCTTGCGTCTGATATTAGTGTTGAGGCTAATTACTTGTATCAGCTTAATACAAAGCGTATAGCTGGTTCTGCAGGATTTGACGTATCAGTAGAAGAATGGAAAGATGGCACATCTATTGATTGGGTGACGGTTGAAAATGGAATCTCCATTATGGATGACAAAGCTAAAATCATAACAGGTACGGAGATAAAAGGAACTTATGTAAAAATTGGAGTTGATGCTACAATGCCATATACTATAAAACGTGTCGTAACAGATTATAACTCTACAGCTTTGGAAGCATTGCATGATGGAAGTTTACCTTCGTGGCTTACAGTTTCTTCAACCACAATCGCTGCAGGTGGTGGCCTTTATCGTCATGAAATTGTTTATACAGTGACAGGACATCCAAAGAGTTCTTATCAATATGCAGTTACATATCTCAATGGGGCAGTATCGGATGAAAATCTCCTTGTGATAGGATTTATTGATCCGTATCCAGGAACTCCTCTTCCGTGTCTATCATGGGGTACTAAACTTTACTCACCCGTTCATGCCAAACAGTCCACTTATCTTACACATAACAGTGTAGATAAAGCTTATTACTGTGGTGCCGAGGGATATACATTCAGTGCAAATATGTCTTCTATTAATAATGATGTTGCTGTAAACCCATGTCCGGAAGGATGGTCCGCTTTAAATGATAAAGAAGCGGAAGATTATATCTCGTGGGTAGGCAAGAATCTTAAATCACAGGTTTCCGAGTCAGTGTATGCCTATCGCTGGTTTGAGCCAGAGGGTGAAGGCACCTATATGCGCATACTTGCAGGTTATCCATCAACAAAGGCGAATTTAAAAGATTTGGCAGCTTTTGGTACGTGGCCAAACGTGGCATGGGTAAATATAAAATTGTCAGATCTTACCGTACAGGATCAGACTTTTGGTAATGCCTGGGTAGTGAAGAAGGAATATGGAATTCCTTACAGATGTATCCGTGATAAAGCTGGTTGGAATTGATTGGCATATTCATCGGTTTGTATCTTCTAATATAATGACTAAATTTGTAAGACAATGCTAAAGAATACTTTATTTGTGATTCTCTTGATGATTTCTAGCTTGTTCACGGCTTGTGCTGAGGGATATGTGAGTGATATACAGAAAGAGGATGACACAAAAGAAATACGTTTCAGCTTGAACACGGAAGGGGGGATAACGATGTCTCCCACCAGATCTTCAGTGTCTTTGGCCGGAATGAAATGGAAAATATTCTGTTTTGATGACCAATATAACTATCTGTTTGATCAAACAGGCAGTGTAGGTGATGTGACGAATGAAATAAAAGTTTCCGTAACTAAAGGTATCATTTATCGATTTCTATTTTTGTTTGCTACGGCCGATAATACATTTCCTGTGTTAACTTCTGGTGATACTTATTGGAATTTGGAGGCATATTCTCCTCAATTACCGATAACTGATCCTATGACAATGCTTGTCAGCAAAGGTGAACAAGATGGTACACTTCGTGTGGCCGCTTCTACTTCATTGGTACAGGTTACTCTTGCTCCACGTGCATCCCGAATAGTGCTGCAGAAAGATTCGGATACTGCTTCAGATATTATAGTGAATTCTGTAACTTATAAGGATGCTGTATCTTCTGTTCCTTATGCCCATATTGAACCGCAACATTACAATGAGTATGAGAATCTTCCGGTAGCTGCTAAAACAACTTATCAGTGTGTTCCTCAAGAAGATGGTACTTGCTATATACTTCCGGATATGTGTGCCAACTCATTTGGAATGAATACTACTCTGCATATTACAGAGCCGGTTTTAGGGAGTCAGGATATACCAGTAGCAGTACCGGTAGGTCTTGCGCTTAATGCTGGTGGAGGAAAGACTTATTATATTGAAATAGCAGCCGATGCAAAGGGAAAAGTATCTGCTACTTGGGCAACGCGTGTTGTACCTAAGACTTTGAAGCTTGCTACACAGAATTTATGGGGTAAAACAACCTCTGTGGTTCTGGACTATTTTGACAAAATTGACGTCGATGTACTTTGTGCACAGGAATGCAGTAAACTTTCTGAATCAGAGGTAAACGCGCGAGGACTTTATATCCATACTCATTCTAATAACGGTCAGGGAAAATGTAGTATTATATCACGCTATCCGTTTTCAGGAACCACTCCAAATAAATATGGAGTTTATATTGATTTGGGAGAGGGAATTGTTGTGTTGGTGATGAACTGTCACGGTGCTTTTTATCCTTACGGTCCCTATCAGTTGAATGGCATCGAGTATAAAGGATATCCCGGCACGGATGATGTTGACTATGTAGTGAGAGTCAATAAAGAAGCACGTCAGGATATGGTGGACAAGTTGTTGGAAGACTTGGCTTTGGCTACTACTCCTTTTGTTTCCCTTTCGGGTGATTTCAACGAACCGTCATGGCTTGACTGGACTAAAGATGCTCAATCAGCAGGCATAGTCCCTTATGTGGTGCAATGGCCCACGACCCATTCGTTGTGGGAAGGTGGCTTAAAAGGTGATGCATACAGAACAATACATTCGAATCCTGTTACGCATCCTGGATATACATGGACTCCTTTCCCGAGCGAGAAAGACACAAAAGATCGTTTGGATCTCACTCTTTATACCTTGTCGCCGAATACGACGGTGAAAAGTTGTCAGATAATAGGGGAGAATACGGAAACATCGGATATTGTTTTTCCATCTTGGATTTCCGATCGGATATTCGATCATAGAGGATTGCGGACAGAGTTTGTTTATACCAGATAAAATTCGAATTAAATATCAACAATCTTAAACCAATTAGTGAACATGTACAAATTATCAAATTTACTTTTTACTCTTTTATTGTTGTTTCTTTTTTCCCCTTTTTCCATGGGGCAAACTCCTCCGAATTCTTCGAGGGCATCAGAACGTCTTTGGCTTGATTCTGAAATTGCCCATCAGGGAGATTATCAATGGAAAATGATAAAAGCAGGAGATGCAACAGACCCCGGAGAGAAGATTTCGTTATCAAATTATGCAACTGCAAACTGGATGCCGGCTATCGTTCCCGGAACAGTTTTGAATTCTTTGGTGTATAACCAAAAATACCCGGAGCCTTATTATGGAATCAATAATAAGATTGAATCTAAATTGATACCGGATATTTCTGAAACCGGACGTGACTTTTACACCTATTGGTTTCGGACAGATTTTACAGTTCCCCAGTCATTCAAGGGAAAGACTGTCTGGTTACAGTTGGATGGTATCAACTACCGGGCAGAAATATGGGTGAATGGTAACCTGTTGAGTACAATGAACGGTATGTTTATTCAAGACTATATTGATGTGACGGATTTTGTGAAAATCGGGGAAAGCAATGGACTGGCTATCAAGGTTTATCCGGTAGATGTTCCCGGAAGTGCAAAGCCTAAATCCTGGGGAGCAGCCGGGGAATTCCATAACGGTGGAAATGGTAATATCGGTTTAAATACTACCATGTTGATGACGGTAGGTTGGGACTTTACCTTTATGGACGGTATTCGTGACCGTAACACGGGTATATGGAAAAATATTTCCCTCTATGCTACAGGCAGAGTAGCATTACGCCATCCTTTCGTTAAATCTGAATTGAGAAAACCTGATTATGACCAGGCTCGTGAGACTGTATCGGTTGAGATTATCAATCCATCGACTAGTAACCGGGTAATCAGTTGCAAGGTAAAGGGTGAAATTGTAGGTGAAAATATCACTTTCGAAAAGACCTTCCGACTGATGCGTGGAGAAGAAAAAATAGCAACCTTCTCTCCCGAAGAGTTCCCGCAACTGATTATTAACTCTCCGAAACTTTGGTGGCCTGTCAATAAAGGACCACAAAACTTATATGACTTGAAGCTGACAGTATCAGTTGACGGTAAAGATTGTGATTCTGTGAAAACAAGATTCGGTATTCGTGAAATTGTCTCGGATAGAAAGACTCCCGATAAATCACGTGTCTTTTATGTGAATGGCAAACGATTGTTTATTCGTGGCACCAACTGGATACCGGAAGCAATGTTGAGAACTTCAGATGAACGTACTTATGCTGAATTGCGGTACTCCCGTCAGTCCGGTGTCAACCTTTTAAGAATGTGGGGAGGGGGTATTGCAGAATCTGATTATTTCTTCCAGTTGTGTGATGAATTGGGACTGTTAGTATGGCAAGAATTCTGGATGACTGGTGACACTCGTCATCCGCATGACAAGGCTCTCTATATGAGTAATGTTGAATCTACCGTAAAACGTATTCGTAATCATCCTTCTTTGGCTTATTATGTTGCTTCTAATGAGAGTACAGAAGTTACCGGTACTCCTGAATTACTGAATAAACTGGATGGTACACGTGGATTCCAGATGCAGTCCGAATGTGAAGGAGTGCATGATGGCAGTCCTTACAAACAGGTAAATCCGATGCAGCATTATGAAAATACGGCCTCTCCCAGAGGAAGCCGTGTAGACGGATTTAATCCGGAATACGGTGCACCTACTCTTCCGACTGTGGAAATCCTCCGGGAAATGATGGATGAAAAAGACCTTTGGCCTATCAATAAGGAAGTATGGGATT
>OGMD01000494.1_pt1 | contig 17808 bp, 13 predicted proteins | sample 1573041 | NCBI WGS metagenome assembly OGMD01 (sample SAMEA2582007, study PRJEB24529) | metagenome | biome: Human gut stool | place: China | collected 2011 | reverse complement strand
TATTTATCCTGTTGGGAAATTATATGTCGAAGAATCATCAGAATTATACGGTGGGGATCAAACTTCCATGGACCTTGAACAGTGAGGAGAATTGGAATCGTACGCATAGAATGGCAGGAAAATTATGGATTCTGGCAGGACTGGTATTTTGGGGAAGTGTATTTTTTGAAAACAACATGGTACCAATTGTGATCATAGTCGTTGTTGTGACGATCCCGATGATCTATTCGTTTGTACTTTATAAAAAGGGAATCTGAAAAAGAATCAGACAGAAATTTTGTTTTGCTATTTATCACGATACCGTTTATAATAAAACGATACGAGATAAAGGAGAAAGAGAATTATGGAACAGAAAATAATAGCAGTTGTGGCAGGAAGAGAAATCAAAGAATCTGATTTTGAAAAATTCCTGCAGAATGTACCGAGAGAGCAGCAGGCGTATCTTTCCAATCCACAGTTCAGACAGCAGTGTCTGGATCAGTTTGTAGCACTTCATATGTTTGCGGAGCTCGGCGGGGAGATGAAGCTGGAAGAGACAGAAGAATATCAGGAGATGGTAGAAAATGCCAAAAGAGATATCCTTGCACAGATGACAATGCGAGAAGTGATGAAAGATGCAGTTGTGACAGAAGAGGATGAAAAAGTTTATATACCAATAAGCCAACAAGAGTTTCTGAATAGCCTCACATTTCTATCTATTGATTTCACATTCTTTGCAGATAATGAAAATCCGTTGATAGATTTGTATTTTAAATGTAGACCTGATTATTTTTTAGGTCACGTCATTTTATGTCGATTTAATAATTCTAATCCTAAAACTTATAAATGCATCGGATTAGAGGGCTAATTAAAGTTATAAACAAGTACCTATATTGCCTAACAACAGCACGCTTCCAACCATTATCAACAAAAAGCAGAAAATATGACAACCAAATTAAAGCGGCATAAAGGACTGATAAAAACAGTCATTATAATAGTCCTCATGCTATCCGGCTGGCTATATCGAGAACTTCACCCCACAATTATTTTTCATACCCCACAAGAGAGCAAATATTTGGGAAAGGTATCAGAAATAAGTGGCAGTATTACAAAACTATACATTGATAACCATATTGCCAAGTACAGACTACCGTATAAATGGGAGTGGCAAGAAGATGATGAAGTGGCTATTTTCATAAACAATTATGGAGATGTCATTCACAAAGAGGATTTGGACTTTTGGAAATTAAATATCTATCTGGATGAAGATAATCGTTATCTAAGCCATACAAAAACAGAATACTGTTATGGCTTGCGTCATATTTTACAGTCAAAAACATATTAATAAGTTGATAATGAGCACCTGTGCTGCCTAATGGCGGCAAGCTGCAAACCATTATCAATCAACTAAAATAACGAATATGGAACAAGTACAAGATTTTTTCAGCAACCTGACACCCACAAGTGGCGGTTTATTCATCATCGCTCTGGGAGCTTTACTGCTCGTGGGAGCCATCCGTAGATGGAAATGGGCACTGGACATGACTGGACAACGCAACGGTGAACCTAATTTTCTACTTTGGCTGTATGACGTGTTCGGTGAAAAAGGATTGAGGATAGGAATGATAATCGGTAATATCTTCATCATTCTTTGCGGGATCGGAATCATGGTGTTTATGTAAGATGTAGAATAATGAAAACAGAAAGATTGAGAACGTCTTTAAGAACCATGTTCTTTGCGCTTATCTTTCCGCTGGCATACTCGTGTGACAGCAGCGATGATGCGATGGACACGGACGGTGCGCTGGACATCGTTGCAGCCCACGTGGCACGCATAGATACCACACAGTACAAAATCTATGTGCCATAGGAATGTCTTTTTCTTGGGGAGCGATCGGTCTATTATGTCCTGTGTACTTAAGTTTTATACCTTGCCTAACAGGTGCATATATCTTATTTCTACGTAAATTAAAACGGTTACAATGAAGCGAAAGTACTACATACCTTATATATATGTTACCCTCCCACTGGTAGGCATTATGACGGCACTGCTCTTCCTGATAGGGCGGACGGAAAACCATGCGGCAATAGCCCTCTGCATACTTGCCGGGCTGGTGTGGATGCCCGAAGCCCTGTTGTGGAAACTGCTCTTCCGGCATTGGTGCAAAGCCCCTTACTGGCGGATGGCGGAACACGTGAGCATCATCCATATTTGTCTGCTGCTGACGAGTGTTTGCATCGTCTACGGCAGCATCTTGTCCGATGTATGGAGTGGCGGACTGGCGTTTGTCCCTGCCCTGATACCCTACGCAATTGGTCTTGCCTACCTCTACTTCTTTGCCCGGCGCAACGAAACGCTCTATCTGCAAAAGAAGAATTACCGCAACGAACGCCTACCCCTACGTCCGTTCCTGCGAAGCTACCTGCCCGCTTTCCTGTGGGGCGATCTGGTTGCCGTAGCCTTCACGGGTGCTTTTCTATGGCTATCGGCACAATTCCCCGTCATTGCCGAATATGACCGTGCCGCCTTTATCGTGGTAGCCATCCTCATCTTCACAGCAGTGGACAGGCTATGGAAACAGCAACGGATTTATCGGATGTTCGGTGGGCGCAGCTATCCCACTGGTATGCTCGTCATCAGCATCCTTGCGTTGATGGCTACCCCGTTCCTCTGCTTCGTGGGAGAATATGGTGTGGCGGTAGTGGCTCAAGTGGTGGCAGGGGGATGCTATTTGCATGCTAATTATTTGTATGAACAGGAGAGTTTGAATTTAAGAAATCATTGAAAGCGGATGAAACAATATCTATGTATAGCATTAGTCCTGTTCCCTCTATCTTTCACAGCAAAAAGGCAAAATAATATGTGCCTACAGAATTACTTTCAAGAGGTTCAAAGCGAAGTGGAAGTGTTTCGTAAGCAAACTCTTTCATGGGTCTGTGGAATAGAACAACAAGCCAAGACGTTATTCTCTGGTGCGGAGGTTGTTCATCCGGATAGCCTTTATCAACGGCAAGAAGCCTTGTCATTGAATGAGTTTTTCCAGGCAAATACCTGCAAACGGACAGAATAAGATTCTGCCACATTTTTGTATTATTTCTAAGTATTATACGGGGAAAAACGAAAATGTGGCAGAGCTTATAATCAATCTGTTAAGTACAAAAACATCCTATTTTTAAGATAAGTTTACAGAAAGCAATAGGATGTTTTCGCTTTTTTCTGAAGAAAAACTGCATTTCCCACACATCATACTAATTACCTGCGAAATCCCCCTAATAATATCTAACTAACAAGCGTCTAATTAGACTTGTACAACTACTAGAACAGACAAGTGCAACAGTCCGATTACTCTTATGCATTATACCAGTTGCACAAGTGCAACCGGATAATTTATTTAGATGAATTGATTAATAGGACGGCAGAAAAAATTAATAGATTGGGAAGAAGTTACTAAATCTTCCTATGATGTATGCAGAAGACACATAATATGAACGCAAATATCGCTTTATTTAATCGAAATTCGCTTCTTTTGCCCTGAAAAGCTAATTAAAGAAAAAACATATCATGAAAAAGAAAATGTATCTCATCTTGCTTTGTTCAGGGTTACTATCCAACCTGTCAATGTATGCACAACACATCAATAGCCAAAGATTTCACGGAATCGAATTTCCCCAAGCACCTATCATATGGGATGAAGGTATCCCCTTAGGCAACGGCATTATGGGAACACTAATATGGGAAAAAGAAAACAAACTTCGTTTAGCGCTGGACCGGGCAGATTTATGGGACCTACGTCCTGTAAAAGAATTCGATTCTCCTGACTATTCATATCAGTTCGTCTGTAATGAGGTAATCAAACAAAAGGATGTAAGCAAAATACACGACCTTATTGACGCACGTACCCGCAAAGATATAGCTCCAACCAAAATACCTGCCGGCGCTATCGAATTCACGATTTCACAATTGGGCAGAGTGAAAAGTACAAAATTAGATGTACATTCCGCTGTTTGTACCATTACATGGGAATGTGGTGCAACAGGATATTTCTTTACCGGAGCAACAGACCAACTTGGCCATTTCAAATTCGAGAATCTGCCGGACACCTTATCCATTAACTTGCAAACACCACGTTTTGAAGAGGACGGAAAAGAAATAGAGTATGCAGATAAGCAACGCACCAATATGCTAACTCGTTTAGGCTATAAAAAAGGCAAGATCAAACGCGACAAAAGCAGTATGGTTTATAACCAAAAGGCTTACGGAAATGTATCTTATGAGATAGCCATACGCTGGGATTACCCCAACAAACAGACATTAGAAGGAGTATATTGCCTGACCAGTAAAGGAACATGGTATAGTGAAACAAAAAAAGCAAGCAAAATACTGGAAGAAAATGAATCAACCAGTTTTGACATGGCTCTGAAGGAACATTCCAAATGGTGGAATAACTACTGGTCGCAATGTGAAATCCATCTCCCGGATGACCCTGTTTTAGAAAACCAATGGTATCTGGAAATGTATAAATTCGGAGCCGCCTCACGTAAAAATTGCCCACCCATCTGTTTACAAGCAGTATGGACAGCCGATAATGGGCAGACTCCCCCATGGAGAGGAGACTTCCATAACGACTTGAATACACAGTTAAGTTACTGGCCGGGATATGCTTCCAACCATCCGATAGAATCATCTGTATTTACTGACTGGTTGTGGGCTATAAAAGACAATAGTGAAAAGTTCACCCGTAAATTCTTTGGCGTAGAAGGTCTGAACGTTGCCTGTATCGCAACTCTTGAAGGAGAAGCCATTGGTGGATGGAGCCCATACTCACACCAACCGACCACTAGTGGATGGCTGGCGCAGCACTTCTATTTGCAATGGAAATATACAGCAGACACCCTGTTTTTAAAAGAACGTGCGTATCCATGGGTAAAAGAAGCAGCACGGTATTTTGAAAACATCTCCATTACAGACAACAACGGCAAACGCAAATTGCCTCTATCTACCTCTCCAGAAATAAATGACAATACATTAGAGGCATGGTTTCAGCAAACAACGAACTATGACCTTGCCGCAATTCGTTTTACCTATACGGCAGCCGCAGAAATGGCTACCTCTTTGGGACTTACCGCAGAAGCCGGACATTGGAACAAGCAACTTGCGGAATGGCCCGACTTCGCCACTGATTCCACCGGACTAACGATTGCTCCAAATTATCCTTTGAAAGACTCGCACCGCCACTTCTCTCACATGCTTGCTTTCCATCCATTCGGATTATTGGATATATCTCAAGGACATGATGCCGAAAGATTGATAAAACGTTCCATCCATCATGTAGAAGAATTAGGCAGTTCAAACTGGACAGGTTACACCTACACGTGGCTAGCTAATATGAAAGCCCGTATATTTGACGGAGATGCAGCATCGCGAGCCTTGCATATTTTCATCAAAGCATTCTGCTCGCCAAATAGTTTTCATCTCAATGGGGATCAACTTCAGAAGGGTTATTCATCCTTTACATATCGTCCATTCACTTTAGAAGGTAATTTTGCCTGTGCTTCAGCCATACAAGAGATGTTACTGCAAAGCCATACCGGTATCATCCGGGTATTCCCTGCTCTTCCTGAAAATTGGGAAAATGCCTCCTTTCAGAATATGAGAGCTATGGGGGCTTTCCTTGTCAGTGCGAACTACAAGAACGGTAAAGTACAAAAGATCAATATTCATTCTGAAAAAGGCGGTCTGATGAAAGTATTAAATCCATTTACCGGTCAAATAGAAGAAAAGGTTATGAAGCCCGGAGAATGCATTGAAATTGATTAATATCATAAATAAACACCCCAATAAGAAAGCAATTATTACTATTTTAAACAAACAGGAAAGCCGTTTCAAGTTACTACTCGAAACGGCTTTTCTATTTATACTAATTGTTATTTATCGCATTTCACTGTTTTCCATTGGACTATTCTATTAATGATTATTTAACCAGCATTACCATACTCTCTAATAATCTTATAAATAATGACCTGGCTAGTTGGTACAATCAATAGTAAAAGTCGTCACTTTATTTATTATCAGTTCAACATCATCTGTTACTTTATGCCAATAAATTGTCCCATCATCAGCAACTACACGAAACATTTTACCTTTACCGATAATCTGTGCGGGTATTACTGCACGAAAGGTATTTGGAACGTCATCTAAAGACTGCATAGTAACATACTCCGCAGTTGCGTCTGCTTTGACTGCTGCCGTTCCTTGCACCAAATCTACCGCAGCTATTCTTTTAGCACGGATGTCTACCCTTTTAGCAATTCTTCCCTGAGGAAGAATAACCTCCGTTTCCACCATTGCCAACTTATGAGCAAAAGTCAGTCTTATCTCTTTATCGTCTACCGTAGATGTTTCATTCTTACCCAATAATAAATCACTTTGATTATATCCTTCCGTTGATTGGTCCAAAGCGACCGGAAAATCAAAGATAGTACCAGTCACACCTGAAATGTATGGATAATAAGCATAAAAGTTTAAATCACTCCCGTCAATCGGAAAGGCAATAGAACGGTCTGCCTCCCACTTCGTCTCACTCTGGTTATACTTATAATTCAGATTTTCATGAAGAATATCAGTAGTCCCACGTTTCAATCCGAATATGCCTACCTGATCCTTATCTACAAACAAAGTCTTTTTGTCATTCGTCACCGTACGTGTCCGGGATATATCCAATTTAAAAATAATATCTTGTCCTGATTGAGAAAAAGATTCCTCTACCATATTCTGTTCGCATGAGGAGAATAAAGCAGTACAAGACAGAATTGTCATCATTACTATATATTGTTTCATCATTTCCTATGTTGTTTTTTAATAATACAAATCAGTTTTTCTTTTTGAGAACAATGTCATCCAAATAAAGCTCCACATTATTAGCAGTAGGGAAGAAAGCAATATAAAAGTCTGCTAAGGCTTCCGAAGTCACTTCACGAATCTCATCCTCTTTAAAAGTATATGGATTAGTCACCATTTTCGCAAAATTAAAATCCAATGAATAGGACTGGTAACTGTCAGAGAGAGTAAATTGCACATATCCGGCGTAAGGCTTATCACCCGTTCCAAGATCATTTGCCAGAAAAACATTTGTTTTCGCACCCGTAGTAATATCATTTGTTTTGATATAGCACCTTACAAATTTACCTTTGGTTCCTTTCGCATTAAAGCTCAATGTATATACCTGTTTGTTTGCATCTCCCATACGATAGGCTATAAAATTCCGATACCATGTATTGCCAGATACAAAATTACCATATATAACATTCCGCCCTAATTTTTCATCTGATTCTACGTTCACACTTAATCCATTCGTAGTTTCTTGATGACACCATGTGTTTTTTGCCACTGTCATTGGGTCTGCTACCCCTTTCCAGGTTCCTAACGGTAATTCATCAATAGCAGTTTGAATCTCATTTTCTGTTCCCGTTATTTCGTGATTATCTCCCGGATTCCAGTCATCAATAGCTTCTTCGTCTGTTACAACATCTATTTTATCCAAATCAACCCTGACAGAACAAATATATCTTATTCCACTCTTCAACGACTCCAGCCCTTCCGACAAATTCCAATGATAAGTACGATTCATATTAGGTAATTCAATTGTCGCTTCATATCCTTCAATAATATCACCGGGAAATACTTGTCCGAAAGCTCCATTTTCATCATCCAATGTAGTCAATGTTATGTTCTTCACAGTTGACAAAGCCTCAAATTGCCCCGTCAACAGGTTAAAATCTGCTTTTGTATTCATTCCTGAAACTGTTATTACAGACTCTTTCAGATATTCATCCTTTATCCCGTCGCCCGGTATTAGCTTAAATATAATCTGTGACAATACCGGACGAAGCTGCAAAACACTTTTGTTGTTATCCTTACTTATCCCCTTACCATTACCTGCATATAGAAAACTGAAATTGGAGACCGTCGCTTGATTAGAAACATTGATTGAATAAACATCATCAACTAAATTCTCTTTCCACGGATAGTAAGCAATCACATCTACCTTATCCCCCTCTTGAGGGCAATAAATCACATCATTCTTATCAGTGGGAGTGAAATAGCCTTCCGGCTGCACCGTCGTTTGATATTTCACATTACGATAAGGCTCAACATATTCCGCTTTATTTTCTTTCAACATATAGATACCTACTGTTTTCCCCGATTTCCACAGTTCACCCGCATCATCCGGATCAAAAGTATATGCTTTTCCCGTTAGTACAACCGGTGTTTGCACATCCTGTACATCACCATTATTATTATCCTCACATCCACAAAGAGCAAATGCAACGATCATCATTATCGCATAAAACAAATTGTTTTTCATACTGTATCTCATTTATTCTCATTAATTTATATACTTACAGTCACTGTTTTTCCGCAGAAAGCTCCTTGCGGCATTGCCACCGGAATCTTTTTTCCATTGTACGTTATTACAATCTCTTTCAAATTCCCGTTCATCGTAGCATCAGTTACTGATATCTTTTTGCTTGCTCCTTCCTTTTCAATTAATAGTACACAAGGCGCAGAGACAGCAATATCTTCTCTATCATTAACCTTTAGTTTCTCCTCTGATTGATAAAAAACGGCTTCCAGCACATTTCCATCCCTACTATTTACAGCTTGTACTATTGTATCATTTCGAAGGACTTTAAAAGGTAATTCCGTGTCTGGCACTCCGTTTCCTGCATACACAACATAACCGTAAGTGTCATTTACCGGAGTTTGCGAATGGTCAATCCACAAATGAAGAATATCAACTTGTTCCGGCAAATCTTTCTTATTCTTGTTTGATCCATTCCGTTTGATCCATTCCGTTTTCTTCGTTTCATATCTGAAAGATGCATTCCTGGTATATTCCGGCAATATGGTATAAGCAAACTTTCCTTGCTGTACTACCCACACAGGCTTTCCGCCGACAAAGAACGACCAAATCCCCTTTCCTACCGGAACTTGCTTGCCATTCTGCATTGCCACAATTTGATTTTCATGTAAAGTCTGATCGATTGTCGTACGGATAGCACCCTCCTTTTCCGGAGTTAAATTGGTGATACCTGCTCCCAATGCCAATGTGTAATCGCCCAACATGAAATATGATTTGTAAGCCTTGACTCCATACAATACTTCATTTTTTCCAATCGCATTTCCTTTATCATTCACTCCTTCTTTGTCGGAAGCGTTCATCTTCTCAAAAAGGTATCCTGCCACCGCATTTACGCCACCACTTGTTGCCGCACCGGCAAAATTATATTTGCTGCAATATCCACGCCAGTTAGTGACAGGTGTCAATTTCTCCATTCCTTCCCGTGCTGTTACGCCCGGAGTAGCAGTTACATCCCATGCTCCAATCACTTTTGCATACTCATCTCCTCTCCTCTGAAATAACATCATACCATCCGTTGGATAGAAATTATATTCATCTGCAAAATTGATAGCACTTTCCAAGCCATCACAACGGACAGAAGCCATATTTACAAAAACATGGAAGTTATCATTCTTCTTTATTAACTTATCATTATTAAAGAACCAACGAGTTCCACTATACAACCCATTGTCATACCCATTCATACTTTGAATATACTTCTCTGATTCCTTCTGGAAACGTTGCAACTCTTCCTGTTGCTTCTTAGTAAAAGAGCCGCTCCAGTCTTTCAATAATTTTTTCGCCATTAATAAAGAACGAATATCCTTTTTGTCCGGATTATATTGAGCAGTAGACCGGTCAAGATAAGGTAAAGTATACCCCTTATAATAAAACCAGCTACTACCTTGAATAAAATTGAAAAGAGTCTCTACATTTTCTTTGCTTAATTTACGTTCCCAAGGAGTATTTTTAAAAGCAGTCAACAAATCGAGCGCATAGAAATTACCATCAATCGGGTATCCCCACACCAGACATTGCATACCATGCCCCCAGCCGGCACCATCAGCAGTACACCCTTCGGTCCAAAACGCCTCTTTATAAGTGTTTTGAGAAGTAGATCCTATTCCTTTCTGTGCCACTTCACTCAACACTTCAATCATCGGAACCGATTTATACATAACCGCTACCGGCAGCAAGGAACGATAAGCCAAAGCATTACCTCCTACCCACCACACATGATTACGGAAACGTTCAACCTGCACTACATTCTTGTCTGTATCATCATTTCGTAATGGTTGTGTCCATGCTTGTAAACCCAGCACTTTCAACATATCACAAAACGAAACTAATTGTTCATCTTTATTTTTCCCGGACTCAACAGCATCCATTTGTTTCAAGAAACAAAAATAGATATTAACGGCAGCCGTAGGGATAGCAAAACAGGAAGCATGAAAACGGTGTACCCGATTGCTTCGGCTCACTTCAAGATTTCCATAGTGCAGCACTGCCTTCTGACACTTTTGAAAAACACTCTTGTCTAAAGAGAGTCCCATCCTGTCGGCACGAAATTCTTCGGCAATCTTCCAGATCCGGTTAAATGCATCCGTCAGAAACAAACCTATTTTATCCTGATTCTTGCTCATCATTATCTCACTTTCTGATTCTGCAAGGTCAGCAAAAGTCCCATCATCCTGCCAATTACTCAAAATATCCGCCACATTCAAGTTCCGTGGCAATGAATGACCTCTGTAGTTATGTTCAGAGTAAAAAGCTCGATAGTCTTTTATCGCTTTTTCTTTCTTGCTATCCTGAATATGCTCTGCTTTGTCATAATAACGATGATAGTTATCAAATGCCAGTTTATGTTCAGCATTTTGAGCAATTACAGGTAAGAATGTACAAAAAGCAAGGATAAGATTTAAAATTCTATTTTCTTTCATACCTATTTTTCTTTTACAATTATCTTCATTTCTCTCATTGCATCCTTCGAATTCCACTGATTGGCATTCAAAGCAACAAAGGTCACGATATATTCCCCCGGAGTAGTATAACGATAACTATATGAAGGAGATTTCATATCTAAAGATTTGATCGGTTCACCTTGATCGGGAGCCACAGAAGCTGCATCTATCGGCTGACTAATTGCCCAGACATCTACTTCCGCATCTACGGTATTCAGAGGTTGGAACAATAATTTTGAATCATCCGCACTAAAGTTGTTTTGTGATTTGCCCTTCAAAAAGACATAATTAAAACCAAACCCTTTAGCCGGATTACTTATTGTAATTGTACTCCCTTCAACCTTTTTCGTCAGTGTCAAAGGCTGTACATCCACACGTGGCTGATTCTTCTCGATTCCCGAAACTTCCGGTGTCTGATAACGAAAAGCCAGATAGAACTTTTCTTCTTTATACGCTGAAAAGTCAACTTCATCCGAAACTGTTTCAGTACGTGTATTGGGACAAGTAGGAACTTTTAGTTGTCCTTCCTCCGTGCCGGAAAGTTTTGTCCAAGTGGCCTTCGCAATCCCATCTGCCGTATATGCTCCATTAAAATCTTCAGACAGATAAATGTCCATTATAGCTCTATTCTGATAGGCCACTTCCGTATACTGTTGCTTTATCGTATATGCAAGTGACATCGACTCTACATCCACCTTCAGGCGATCCTTATTTGCATATTTACTACCATCTTCTCCCGAATAAAAGACAATATAATCAGGATTTCCTGAAAAATCAAAAATTACTTCATCTCCTACATAGATTTCCTGTACATTATTACGGATCGTAACATCAAAGTCCAGACTATCCACTTTATCCGGATTACAAGAGGCGAAGAATCCTCCGGCCAATGCCAATAATGTGCCCAAATAGTATTTTCTATTCATAATTTCGTATTATTATAAGGTTTATATTACCATTTTTCATTCTGTCCACAGGTAGGATTCGTATTCAATTCAGCCTGAGGTATAGGGAGATACAAATGCTTTTCTGCCATATTAATAGCAGGGACAGCTTTTACACTTGTCAAATCATACCCTATTTTGGTTCCGTCCTCATAAGAAGACTGATCTCCCAACATACGAATCCTATCCATATAATATTGTTTGCCCCACCGACGAAGTTCCATATGCCGGGGCACTTCAAAACAAAGTTCACGGGTACGTTCTGCACGAATAAACTCACGAAACTCCTCCTGACCGGAGAAATCATCCAAAGATACCCCGTCTACTCCTGCACGCAGACGTACTTCATTCAACGCGTCAATTGCTTCCTGGGTAGGATGTCCTTCCGATTCATTGGCACATTCGGCAATCATCAGCAATACATCGGAGTAGCGCATTACCGGAAAATTAATAGATGAATTATTGCGTGACCACGGGCGAACCGGATCATATTCAGCTCTCCATTTCCCAGGATTGCCATCTGTTTTTTTAGTCTTTTCCTCTTCAGTAAACATCACTTTCTGAACTTTTCCATTAACCGTTTGGTAACTGTAGTCTCCAAAGTTCCACCATTTACGTGCATCTTTGTCTTCATACATCTTAAAAAGTATGCGTGTACCGTCATACCAGGCATAAGCAAACGGGACGTCAGAATCGGTTTGATTTCCCTGGCTGATTCCTAAATACAAACCAACCTTTCCGGATTCATTCGTTTTATCCAAGCCATTTCCATAAAACTCTACTTCAAACATACTTTCCCGATAAGTAAGGTCATATTTATTAGAGCACATATTAATAAATAGAGAACGATACCCATTCACACCATCTGCTTCTTTATACAAATGATGCAAATTACTAGCCTTAACCTTCCGTGCCCACTTCAAGGCTTCTCCCCATGTATCAGCCTCAACCGGATAACCTGCCTGCCACATATAAGCACGAGCCAATAAAGCCTGTACGGTAGTTTGAGAGATTCGTCCGGGAGCATTCAGTTCATCAGCGGGACGACATCCTTGTTCAGCATCCAACAAATCCTGAATGATCTGTTTATAGATATCCGTCTGAGGAGACTTTTTCAATTGTTGATGTGACAAATCGCGCACTATCTCTAGGCGCAAAGGAACCTCTCCCCAAAAAGCAACCAGATTCATATAATACAATGCACGCAGCGCCTTGGCTTCAGCCAAAAACATCACTTTATTCTGCGCTCCTCCACAATCCTCATTACTACGTTCTTCAATGGAAGCTATATAATCATTAGCACGATTTATTCCTTCATACAAGTCCTGCCACGTACGTTCTATTTTTGAATCCGTATTGTTATAATTATAATTAGATACCTGAATATAGTCCTTACCATACACACGATTATAAACCAAAATATCCGTACCGGCATCCAAGTCTCCCCAAAGATTCAAAGCGTAAGTTCCCTCCGCCCCTAATTTATCATAAATACCGGCAAGCCCTGCCATGCAAGTAGCCTCATCATGGTACAGATTATTTTCGTCCATACTACCGTACACCTCTGTATCCAGGAAGTTACAGGAAGAAAAAAGTAATGCTGCTACAACAGTCGTATAAAATATATTCTTCATAACATTTATCTTTATTAGTATTATAAACCAAGCTTGACGCCAAAAGTATAAGAAGTAGTCTTCGGATAAGCCGAATAGTCAAATCCTCTGGTCAATGCAGAGTTACGGGTAGACACTTCAGGATCATAACCCGTATATTTAGTCCACGTCCATAAATTCTGCCCGCTAACATACAGGCGTAATGAGCTTATTTTTAACCGCTTAATTATCTTTACCGGAAAATTATATCCTAACTGTACATTCTTCAAACGAAGAAAGGAAGCATCTTCCACTACTCTACTAGTGTTGATATTAGACAAGCTACGCTTTACAGCACACAGATAGTTTGTATAATTACCTTCTGTATATGTTCCATCCCCATTATCCACTCTTGGCGTCCAGTGATTCATAGCAGAAGCTAGCTGATTGGAATGTTGTCCACGCAAATCTTCCAATTTAGCCCGGTTATGGTTGATAACATCATTGCCATATGACCATTGAAAGAAAACACTCAAATCAAAACCTTTATATTCAAAATTATTAGAGAATCCTCCTGTATGTACAGGTAATCCATGTCCTATCACCGTTTGATCTTCCGGAGTCACTTTACCGTCTCCGTTTACATCACGCAGTTTCATATCACCCGGCTGAATATTATTACGTTCCTGCGTATTATTGGGGATACCATCTTTCAGTACAAATACTCCCGGAGACACTTCATTAAAGTCTTCATATTGATAAACTCCTTCATACACATAGCCGTACATTTCCGATAGCGGATGTCCCACGCGAGCGATATACAGATTATTTATAGTAGGATATTGTATGCCTGAAACCAAGAAATCCTGATCTCCTGAAAGCCCTGTAATCTCACTCTTGTTGAAAGAGATATTAAAGTTCGTTGTCCATTTAAAACAGTCTTTTCCACCAAGAAAATTGACTGTATTAAGAGAAAGCTCCAATCCACGGTTTCTGATACTTCCGATATTCTGTTGTATCTTATCAAAACCGATAGATAACGGGACATCCGCATTCAGTAACAAATCCTTTGTCTCCTTATTATAAATATCAATCTCTCCGGTAATACGATTATTAAATACTCCAAAATCAAGTCCGATATTCGTTTGATAAGTCGTTTCCCATTTCATGTCCTTATTAGGCATTTGAGAAATATAAATGGCCGGATTGTCTATCGAATTATTAAACGCATAATTCTGATCACCCGAATAAAGCAACTGTGACGGATAATTCCGTGATGTACTGCAATTACCGGTTGCTCCCCAGCCGGCTCTCAACTTCAGGTTCGAAAGCCATTTCCGGGTTGGTTCCATAAACGATTCTTCAGAAATACGCCAACCTAAAGAGGCAGAAGGGAAATATCCCCATTTATGGTAAGGAAAGCGAGAAGTGCCATCAGCACGTACAGTCGCAGTCAACAAATAACGTGACTTCCAGTCATAATTAAAGCGGGCAAAATAAGAAGCCATCTTATCATCAAAGTTAGTTGAAGTCAATTTATCAGGCGTACCATTTGATATTCCCCAAAAGCCTAACCCGTCCCAAGGAACCATAGAAGAGCTGGCTCCCAATACAGAGACTGTCCGGCTATTTAATGATCCTCCCAACATGGCATTGATTGTATGCCCCTGGATTTTTCTTCGATATGTTAGTGTATATTCATTTGACCAACCATCCCACTCTTTATAACCGAAATTACCGTTCGAGTGTTTGGCTGAATAACGTGGATCTCCCCAATAGGTATCAGCATTATTGAAAGTTTCACTTCTGTCTATTCGCCAGTTATAAGCAAAAGTAGCTCTAAACGTAAGATTCTTGGCGATGTCCCAATTCAGATAAGCATTTAAACTTAATTGGCGGCTACGGGTTTTTGAATAAATATTCTCAATCGTCTTCACCGGATTATAAGGGAAGTTCGGATTTTGTTGTATCAGCTCATTCTCAAAATCCTCCAGATTAGCATAAGGCACCGGGCTATATGATAACACTTGATATAAAAAATATTGAGTGGCTCCCCCACCGCCTTGTGAAGGTGCGGAACCTTTAGATATATTGTTGGAGAAATTGAAAGTCACTCCCGCTTTCACCTTCTTTGAGATTTGTTGGTCAAGCGTCATACGTGCTTTCAGACTTTCATAAGATGAGTTTACGATAATTCCCTGCTGATTATAGTAGGAAACACTCGAACTATATTTAGTATTCTTAGTTCCTCCGGTTAACGAGACATGATGACTTGTCATTGGAGCAGCACGAAAAACTTGTTCCTGCCAATCTGTTGAAGGAATGGTAGCATAGTCTTCAAACGCACGATTGCGACCTAGCGTCTCATCATATCTATAATACGTCTTAGCCATATCCGAAGAGCCTAATATCTCCTGCTGTAAAGCAACGAAATCCTGCCCTTGCAATAATTTCAAAAATTCGGGTTTTGCCTGATAGGTGACATATCCGTCATACGTCACACGAGGGGCACTTTCCATTCCCCGTTTAGTAGTGATGATAATTACTCCATTTGCTCCCCGGGCACCATAAATTGCTGTGGCAGATGCATCTTTCAACACATCAATAGATTCTATGTCATTCGGATTCAAAGCAGACGGATTCGCATTTTCCGTAGCAAATCCATCAATCACATACAAAGGAGAGCCATCTGACGTAGCTGAAATTGTGTTACTACCCCGAATCACGATATTAGCTTCTGCGCCGGGCTGCCCATCACTGGTTACCACCTGCACACCTGCCACTCGTCCTCCCAAAGCCTGGTCAAACGAAAGCACCTGACTCTTAGTCAAATCTCCCATATCAACTTTAGCCACAGAACCTGTTAAATCGCTTTTCTTCACAGTGGCATATCCTACTGCCACTACTTCGTCCAAAGTCACCCCATCTTCTTTCAAGATAACGGTCAATGTCTTTTTATTTCCTACTGTTATTTCTTTAGTCGCATAGCCAATAAAGGAAATAACCAATACAGATGACTGTTTCGGCACGGAAATTTTAAACTGTCCGTCCATATCCGTGATTGTACCGGTCTTTCCCCCTTTCAACATTACATTTGCCCCTATTATGGGCTCTTTTGAGTCATCCGTCACCTTTCCTGTTATTGAAATCTGTGCAAACATTAAGGTGAAAGAACACAATGCCAGTAATAGTAAACCGGCTCGTTTTGAAAATTGTAAATTCTTCATAATATGATTAATTGATTCTGATTAGTTACTGTTTTTCTAATTCCCGTTTCCGGCTTAAAGCTTCCAAGAAATAATAATCGGCATAATTCAACGGAACATCTACTTCAGCATTGTGAGGAATACTGCCAACAGAGTGCATTAAGATGAAATATCCATTTGTTCCTACTCCGGCACGATAGGAGGAAGAACTCAAAGTCTTCACTATTTTATCAGCCGTTTCCTTATATTTCATATCCGGTAAATAGGCGCTGAGCTCATATAAGGCAGAAGCTGTGATAGCTGCTGCGGATACATCGCGAGGTTCGTTAGGTATATTAAGTGCATCATAATCCCAAAAAGGAATAAGATCGACCGGAATATTTTTATTCGTAAAGATAAAATCGTATATAGCGGAAGCCTGTTTCAAGTATTCCGGATGATGTGTATATCGATAACACATGGTATATCCATAAAGTGCCCATGCCTGTCCCCTCGCCCATGCCGATTCGTCAGCATAACCTTGAGCGGTTTGTTTACTGCGGATTTCTCCGTTTTCCGGGTCGTAATCAACCACATGATAACAACTATTATCACTACGAAAATGATTCTTCAAAGTTTGGTTGGCATGACTGACCGCTATATTATAATAGGTAGAATCACCGGAAAGCCTGGTAGCCTCAAACAAAAGCTCCAAATTCATCATATTATCAATAATGACCGGACATTTCCAACCCCGTTGCGCCTGCCAACCCTGATCCACATTCCACGACTGAATAATTCCCACATTCGGACGAAAGCGAGTTGATAAAGAACGGGCTGTTTGTACAATCACTGACGTATAATCCTTATCACTCTGCCGCATCCCGTTCAGGAAACTACAACCAACCATAAACCCGACATCATGATGCCTTGTCAGATATTGTACAGAATCAAGTGCTTCGGTATATTTGATTCCTAATTTCTCCCATTTTTCGTCTCCGGTCAACTTATATAAGTACCACATACTTCCAGGGAAAAAGCCACTGGTCCAATCACTATATGATACATAAACTGTTTTTCCTTCTTTATTTAAAGTACGGGGATTTAAAACACAACCACTATTTTCAATCACTTCAGTCTGCAATGAGTACTGAGCCACGGCATTCGCCACATTATCAGAAATAAGATCAATAGATGGAGAAGGTTTTATTTTGCATCCGGTCATTAATAAAAGTGATGCCCCC
>OGMD01000493.1_pt1 | contig 17809 bp, 14 predicted proteins | sample 1573041 | NCBI WGS metagenome assembly OGMD01 (sample SAMEA2582007, study PRJEB24529) | metagenome | biome: Human gut stool | place: China | collected 2011 | reverse complement strand
ACCAGCAGCAGCGGGGCGAGATCGCCATCGGCTCGGGCGGCATCTTCGGCAACGGGCTGTTCGGCGGCCGGTACTACAGTGTACCAAATGCCCACAACGACTTTATCCTGAGCTGGATCGGCAATTCTGCCGGTTTTGTGGGCTGCTGCGTGGTGCTGGGCGTGCTGTTCGCGCTGGTGGTCAAGACCTTTGCCACCGGTGCCCGCAGCGAAGATCTGCTGGGCAGCTACATCTGCGCCGGCATCGGCGGTGCCCTGATGGCTCAGATCGCGGTGAACGTGGGCATGAACCTGCGCCTGCTGCCGGTCATCGGCGTCACGCTGCCCTTCTACTCCGCCGGCGGCAGTTCGGTGCTGATGCTGTACATCTGCGTCGGACTGGTGCTCTCGGTCTACAGTCACAACACCAAAAGCCTGTTCGGCTGACCGGTTCCCGGTCCTTCACGGACGAAGCATTCTGCTTCGTCCGTTTTTTTGTTGCGGTACGATTCCTTTCGGCATTATTTGCAACAAAAACGTAACATTTTTAGTGACATTTTTTGTTGCGAAATCGTCTGTTTCGTGCTAAAATGAAGGCAAAAACAGAGTGCACTTCTGTTGCGGTGTATCAAATGATTGTTGCACTTTGTCCGTCTTGATTTTTCGCACACATTCAGGAGGGAATTCGTATGGCAACTCTGCGGGTTCATGATTCAACGGAATATTGGAAGAAAACAGATCTGATGGTAAAACCGGCCTCCTACCCCATAGCGGTCGGGTATGACGTTCCCAGCCTCGACACGATCCATCGGCCTCTGACGCTGGATCTTTCCGAAGTCTCCCACGAGGATCGGGTCTACTGGGCGGTGCGCCGGGCACAGGATATTCTTTTGTCCTCGCTGGCGCTGGTGGCGCTTTCGCCTCTGCTGCTGATCACCTATGCGGCCATCTGGATCGACAGCCCCGGTGCCAGCCCCATTTTCACCCAGCAGCGGGTAGGACGCAACGGCAAGCTGTTCAAGATGTACAAGTTCCGCACCATGTGCCCGGACGCAGAACAGAAACTCAAGGACCTGATGGAGCACAATGAGAAGGACGGCCCTGTGTTCAAGATGAAGAACGACCCCCGCATCACCCGGGTGGGCAAGTTCCTGCGCAAGACCAGCATCGACGAGCTGCCCCAGCTCTTCAACGTGCTGAAGGGCGAAATGAGCATCGTCGGCCCGCGCCCGGCACTGCCCCGTGAGGTCACACAGTATACCGCCTATGAGTGGCAGCGGCTGTATGTGACCCCCGGCCTGAGCTGCTACTGGCAGATCGCGCCCCATCGCGACCAGCTGAGCTTTGAAGAGTGGATGGACCTGGACATCAAGTATGTTCACGAGCGCAGCTTCCTGGTGGACTGGAAGATCATCTTCCGCACCTTCCGCTCCATGCTGTTTGGTCATGGCGAATAACATCGTATCGCAAAAAATCCCCGTTGTGCAGCTGCACAGCGGGGATTTTGTTGTTTGTGGGGGATGATAAACTCCTTCCGTCATCGCTGATGCAACGCCAAAGCCTCCCTCTCAGAGGGAGGCTTTGGCGTTGCAATAAGACGGAAAAGGCTCTTCCTCCGGGGGAGCTGGCAAACCCGCAAGGGTTTGACTGAGGGCATTTTTACTTCAGCACGGCGCCCAGGTTTGCGCTGGTGACCATGCGGGCATAGCGGCTCAGCCAGCCGGTCTTGATGTTGGGTTCCGGAGCCACATACTTTGCCTTGCGCTCGGCCAGCACCTCGTCGGACACCTCCAGCGTGATCTTGGCGTTGGGAATATCAATGTTGATGATATCGCCCTCTTCGATCAGGCCGATGGGGCCGCCGGAAGCAGCTTCCGGGCTGACGTGGCCGATGGCAGCACCACGGCTTGCACCGGAGAAGCGGCCGTCGGTGATCAGGGCCACGGTCTTGTCCAGCTTCATACCGGCCAGAGCGGAAGTGGGGTTCAGCATCTCACGCATGCCGGGGCCGCCCTTGGGGCCTTCGTAGCGGATGACCACCACATCGCCCGGGACGATCTGACCGGCGTAGATGGCCGCAATGGCGGTCTCCTCGCTGTTGAATACACGGGCCGGGCCGGAGTGCTGCTGCATCTCCGGAGCCACGGCACTGCGCTTGACCACGCAGCCGTCCGGTGCGATGTTGCCCCACAGGATCTGCAGACCGCCGGTCTGAGAGTAGGGGTTGTCGATGGGACGGATGGCCTTTTCGTTCAGGATGTGGGCACCCTGGATGTTCTCGCCCAGGGTCTTGCCGGTAACGGTCTTGGCATCCAGATGCAGCATGGACTTGATTTCTTCCATGATGCGGGGCACGCCGCCTGCGTAGTAGAAATACTGTGCGGGCCAGTCGCCTGCGGGACGGATGTTCAGCAGGTAGTGTGCGCCGCGGTGCATCCGGTCAAAGGTGTCTGCGTCGATCTCGAAGCCGAACTCGTGGGCAATGGCGGGGATGTGCATCAGGGCATTGGTGGAGCCGGAAATGGCCGCATGGACCATGATGGCGTTCTCAAAGCTGCGCATATCCACGATATCGCCTGCGGTGACACCGGCTTCCACCAGCTTCATCAGCTGTGCACCGGCGTCGTAGGCAGCCTGCTTCAGCTCGGGGGCAGTGGCCGGCATCAAAGCGGTGCCGGGCAACATCAGGCCCAGAGCCTCGGCCATGACCTGCATGGTGGAGGCAGTGCCCATAAAGGAGCAGGCGCCGCAGCTGGGGCAGGCGTGCTGCTTGTAGTAGGTCAGCTGCTCGGCCGGGATCTCGCCGCGCTCGTACTGTGCGCTGAACTTGCCGATCTGCTCCAGGGTGAGCAGCTCGTTGATGGCACAGCCGGGGTCGTTCTCGGTGTACTTGGCGGGCAGGTCGTGCGCCTCCATGACACCGCCGGTGACCACGATGGCTGCCATCATGTCCTTCATACGACCGATGCTCATGAGCATGGCGGGCATGGCCTTGTCGCAGCTGGAAATGAACACACCGCCGTCAAAGGTGGTGGCGTTGGCCTGTGCTTCCACCAGGTTGGTGATGGCTTCGCGGTGGGCCAGCGAGTAGTTGATGCCGTCATGGCCCTGTGCCATGCCGTCGCACATGTCGGTGGCAAAATACCGGGCAGCCTTGCCGCCGTGGTCGTTCACGCCGCGGACAGCCTCTTCCACAAAGATATTCAGGTGGCCGGAGCCCGGATGGCTGTTGCCGTAGGTGCTCTCCACCATGATCTGGGGCTTGCTCAGGTCATCGACCGTCCAGCCCATGCCCATGCGCAGGGGATCCATCTCAGGGGACAGGGAACGGACCTGCTGACTTTTCAGCATTATATTCAACTCCTTATAAAACTCTCAGATACTCTCTCACAGGGTCAGGTGGCGGTCACGCGCAGCGACCTTCCACCAGCCTGTGACCTTGCCGTTTTCCACCACCGGGACCGCCGGGTACAGGGCGCTGGTGGGGCAGACGTGAGTCGGGATGGCAAACAGCTCGGTCCCGATGGGCGGGATGTCGGCGATGTGCTCTTCCGGCACACGCACCACCCAGTGCTCCTCGTTCTGGATCACGGTGCGGGCATACTCCATACCCACGATCTCCGCGCGCTCCGGGGTGGGGTCTGTGGCCACGGCCTTGCAGCCCAGATCCAGTGTGAAGGTGTCGCGGCTGGGGCGGCTCACCACGCGGGTGAGCAGGGCGGCAGCCGGGGTAAACTGCAGGTCCGGGTAGGCCTTGCGATACCCTGCGTCTTGGATCACGCAGGTGCCGGGGCTCAAAAACTCGCCGGTCATCTCTGCGTGCACCGGGAAGGACGGGGTGCCGCCCATGATCAGGATCTCGCAGCAGATGCCGTCCGCCTTCAGGCGGGCCTTGATCTCCTCGATCTGCTTGTCCACAGGGGCGGTAGCCACCTCGCGCTCCTGCACGCTGCTCTCGTGGCGGTGGCCGTCGTAGCAGTGCATGCCGCGCATGACGATGCCGGGCAGGGTGTTCCACTCCCGGTACATCGCTTCCACTTTATCCAGCGGCACACCGGTGCGGTGCTGGCCCATGTCCACATCCATCAGCACATTGGCCTTGCAGGTCTGGCCCAGCTTGCGGATCTGCTCCGTGTCATCGCCGATGGCAAAGAACTCCACCTCCGGGAAGGCGGCCTGCAGCGCGGCAAAGCGCTTGATGTTGGGGCCCACCAGCGGGTACGCCAGAGTCAGGTGCTTCGCACCGGCCTTGGCGGCCATTTCGGCCTCGGCGATGGTGGCGCACTTGAAGCGGTCGATGCCCGCCTCGATCTGCATTTGGACCACCTCGGCCATCTTGTGGGTCTTGATGTGGGGCCACAGGCGGGCAGCGCCGCCTGCAATGTCGATCATCTTGCGGATATTCTCGCGGATGATCGCCGGGTAATAGACCAGCTGCGGGCTTACGATGTCCTGCTGACCCTCAAAGGTATAGAGGTTGTCGTTGATCTTATTCATACTCCACCAGCATCTCGATCTCGACCGCGATGTTGCCCGGGCAGGAATTGGTGCCCATGGCGGTGCGGGCGGGCAGACCCTTCTCCTCGCCGAACAGCTCGAACAGCAGGTTGGAGCCGCCGTTGATGACCTGCGGCTGCTGTGCAAAATCATCGGTGCAGTTGACAAAGCCCAGGACCTTGACGCAGCGCTTGATGCGGTTCAGGTCGCCCAGCTTGGCGTCCAGATTGGCCAGCAGGTTCAGCATGCAGTTGTAAGCAGCCTTCTGGCCCTGCTCCAGGGTCAGGTCGCCGCCGACCTTACCCACGATGTTGTGGCCGTCGCCGATGTCAGGGCCGCAGCCGCTGCAGTACAGCAGATGATCGCCGAACTCCATGACCGGAGTGTAGACGCCGCCCTTCGGCGGGGGTGCGGGCAGGGTGATGTTCATTTCCTTGAGCTTATCGTAGACATTTGCCATAAGAAAAAACCTCTCTTCTTTTTCTCTGACGCAGCCGAAGCGGGGGCTGCTGCCGTTGGAAGCTGCAGTCCCGCCGGGCGTGTGTCGGCGGAACAACAGCCGTTTTTATATTCCCAACAGCGTACTGCCCAGGCTCAACACCAGCGGCACGCTGATCAGGATACTGAGGGTGGAATGTGCAACGGCCTGGCTGGCCAGTTCCCCTTCGGTGTCGTACTGCTTTGCCAGCACGGCCGTCAGGCTGCCTGCCGGGCAGGATGCCAGAATCAGGATTGCCATGCACAGGGTGCGGTCCAGCGGCAGGAAGTACAGCGCCGCCAGGAAGCCCAGCGGGAACACGACGCACCGCAGGGCCGTGATGAGCCATACCATGGGGTTCGTGACCAGTTTTTTCAGGTCACTGCGGGCCAGCATGCCGCCGGCGATCATGAGGGCCAGCGGCGTGGTGGTGTTGCCCACCGCCTTGCAGAAGCTGTCCAGAATGGCGGGCAGCCGCAGGCCGGTCACCAGCATGACCACCATGATGGCGGTGGTGATGTTGGTGGGGGTAAGGAATGCTTTGATGCTCACCTTGGCTTCCGGGTCGAACAGGTGCTGTACATAAGTAAAGAACAGGATGTTGTAGGCCATGATGCCGGCGGCACCGTACAGGGCACCCGCCTCGCTGCCCAGCAGGGCGCTGATGAGTGGGATGCCGATGAAGGCGCTGTTGGGCATGACGGCGGCACCCACCAGCACGGCCTTCTGGCCGCGGGTCAGGTGCATGGCCCTGCTCAGCACAAGGCAGATGCCGATGGTGAGGATGTAGAAGATCTCCAGCACCACATAGCCCTTGAGCATGCCGGCCACGGCCTCGCGGCCGCCGTCGATGCTGGCACTGGCCAGCAGGGTGCAGGGCAGGGTGACCGACATGACCAGGTTGGACAGGAACTTGCTGTTCCTGTCATCCATGATGCCCAGTTTGGTCACGGCTGCACCGGTGCCGATCTCCAGAAAGATGATCAGGATCTGCTGCAGAAGAATCGCGATCGACATGGCAGCTCCTTATACCGTCAGCACCATACCGGCACCGGCCGTGGTGCGCCGGTCGTGGTCAATGGCGACCTGACCGTTGACGATGCACCAGTCCAGACCGGTGGCCTTCTGGGCAGGATTCGTGAAGGTGGCATGATCCGTGAACTTCTTCGGATCGAATACCAGTATATCAGCATAGTTGCCTTTCTGCAAGCTCCCTCGTCCGACCAATCCCATTCTTGCGGCGGGCTGGCTGGTCATCCGGCGGATGGCCTCCTGCATCGTGTAGATGCCGCGCTCGGCCACATACTCCCGCAGCACCTTGGGGAAGGCACCGAACATGCGGGGGTGGGGCGTGTCGGTCTTGGCATAGATGGCATCGGAGATGATATTGGACCAGGGCAGACGCGCCACCGTATCAATATCATCCTGGCTCATGGACATATTGATGATGGCAGTCTTACCGTCCTCGCTGTGCATCAGGTAGGCGGCCAGTGCAGCGGCGTCCTCAAAGCCGAATTTCTCGGCAGCCTCCGTCACCCGCATGCCCAGGAACTTCTCGTTTTCGGGGCAGACCACGCCGCTGATGATGATGCGGTCCCAGCCCAGCGTGATGCAGAAGTTGTCCCAGTCATCGTACAACACGCTGCTGGTACGGCGGAACTCCTCCACACCTTCGGGGGTGCCCAGTTTTTCCAGTGCACGGGTCATGTTGCCGGCCACGAACACCGGGGGCAGCATGGTGGTCAGGGCCGTGCTGCCGCCCTCGTAGGGGTAGAAGTCCACGGTCACGTCCATGCCCTCGGCGCGGGCGGCTTCGATGTCGGCAATGGCAGTGTGGATGTCCTTGCCCCAGTTCTTCATGCCGCAGCTCTTGAAGTGGCTGATCTCCAGGGCACAGCCCACGCGGCGGGCGATCTCGATCACCTCGCGCACGCTCTGCACCATGCTGTCGCCCTCACCGCGGATGTGGGTGGTGATGACCCGGTGGTAGCGGCCCACCGGCTCCAGAATGTAGGCAAATTCATCGGTGGAGGAGTAGCACTCCGGCAGGTACATGATGCCCAGCGACACACCGGGAGCACCGGCGGCCATGGCGTCCTCGATCAGGGCACGGGCGTCGTCCAGCTCCTGCTGGGTGTAGGGAGTGTCGGCAAAGCCCTTGACGCAGATCTTGACGGTGCCGGTGCCGATCATGGCGGCAACATTCAGGGGCAGCGCGGTCTTGTGCAGGGCAGCCAGATAATCACGGTAGGTGTGGGGGCCGTCCAGGCCGATGGGGCCCATGACGGCTTCTTCAAAGGAATAATACTCCTTTGCCGCCTCGTCCGATTCCGGCCGGGGGGTCATGCTGATGCCGCAGTTGCCGGCCACCGCCGTGGTAATGCCCTGGGCCAGCTCCACCTCGCCAAAGTGCGGGTCGTTGAGGGGCTTTGCGTCGTGGTGACGGTGGATATCCACAAACCCCGGGGTCACCACCTTGCCGGTGGCGTCGATGACCTGGTCTGCCGGCTCCGTGATGCCCGGAGCGATCTGGGCAATGCGGCCGTCCTGCACCAGCAGGTCTGCCTGGTAGGGCTGGCCCCCAAGGCCGTCGTATAGGGTGCCGTTCTGGATCAAAATACGTTTCATGATAGGTTCCCTCTCGCTACGAATTTGCCCTGCGGCAAGGCGACCCTGCCGCAAACGACGAAAGGGGCAAGGGCGTATGCCCTCGCCCCTTTCGGAGAAACAGATTTACAGTTTGCCGGCTCAATCGGTCTTACAGATCTTCTTCTTCCTCAGCAGCAGCCTCAGCAGCAGCGACCTTTTCCACGACAGTGCCGCGGCGGTCGTCCATAACGTGCTTCAGGCGCACATCGTCGGGAGTGGTGTCAGCAGGGAACATGAGAGAGACCACAATGCCGAACACCAGAGAAATGATGGTAGCAGGCACAGCCGGACCACCCATGGTGGCGTTGATCCAGTTCTTGAAGGAAGGCAGCACCAGGATCAGCACGCCCAGCAGAGTGCCGGAGCCGATGCAGGCCAGACCGCCCTGCCAGTTGACACGCTTCCAGAAGCGGCCCAGCAGCATTGCGACTGCGACGCCGGGCAGGAAGGCGCCCACGATGGTGGAGATGTAGCCGATAACGTCGTTGACGAACAGGGTGATGAAGAAGGCAGCGCCCAGGGTGCAGATCAGAGCGATACGGCTGTACTTGGCGTAATCCTCTTCCTTGATGGTCTTGCCGGTGACGCTGGGGTACACGTCGGTCAGCAGGATGGTAACGCCGGAGATGGCGTCGGAGTCACCGGAGGACATGGTAGCGGACAGGCCGCAGATCATGAACATCATGCCGATGATCGGGGGCAGTGCGTTGGTAGCCATGTAAGCAAAGGCGTAGTCGCCGCTGGCCAAGGTGTCACCATTCATGGTGGCGATGGTGAAGCAGCTCATGCCGATGATGGCGGTAACAAAGCTCCAGCCGAACAGCAGGATGCCCTGGCCCAGGAAGGCCTTGCGAGCAGTCTTTTCGTCCTTGGAGGTGTAGATACGGGTACGGTGGGTGGGCGTACCGATAACGCCCATGGCTGTGGACAACACCAGTGCTATGGCAGCCATGACACCGTAGGAGCCCAGGCCGTAGAAGGTCATTGCGCCGGGCTTGCCAGCAGCGGTGAAGGTATCCACCACGTTCTGATAGCCGCCTGCCAGGGGGATGGCACGGAAAGCGATGGTCAGGAAGCCGATGAGGATGGCGATGAACTGGACAGCGTCGGTGGTAACAACGGCCATGTAGCCGCCGATGAACACGTAGATGCCGAAGCCCAGAACGGTGATGATCTTACAGGTAACGTCCGGCAGCTGGGTGACGTAAGCCAGGTACTTGGCACCGCCGTTCAGGTGGTTGCCCAGCCAGATGATCTCGATGACGAACATCATAAAGCCCATGACCTGGCGGATGATCTTTTTGCCGCCGTAGTAATACTGTGCTTCCTCAGACATGGTCAGGAAGCCCTTGTTCTTTGCCTTGGTGAACAGCAGCATGGAAAGGATACCTGCCGATGCGCCCAGGCCGTAAATGGCGCCGCCCCAACCGTGGTTGAAGCCGTTGCCGATGGCGCCCATGGAAGAACCGGTGCCGATCATGGTTGCACCCACGGTGCAGAAGATCAGGAAGAAGCCGAGGTTGCCGCCGCCGGTCAGGAAGCTGCTGCCCTCATTTTTGCCACGGCTGGTGATCCAGCCCACAAAGATCATAAAGCAGATCCATGCAATAAAGCCGCCGATAAACAATGGGATGTATTTGGGATCCAACATAGTTTCATTTCCTCCTTAGAAACATTTTCCTCAGCCCAGCGCAGGGTCCGCTCGGGCCGATGTGGCTGTCAGACATTTCCCCGCTGCGGGCCGGCACCGTGGGGTCGTTGTCCGACAACAACCTTGCTGAAATAAATGTACCAATTTTTGCATCATCCGTCAATAGATTTTTAACATTTTCTTCAAAAAGAACCATTTTTGGCGTATTTTATAGTTTTCTTGTTCATAATTATGTCATTTCCACGAAAAACAAACTGCCCCTTGCAGTCTATTTTCCGGTGTTGTATACTGAAATCGGAGCATGGATTTACAGAAAAAATTACAAGTCTCTTTCAAAAGCAACGATTTTTCGCTTATTTTTAATCGTTTGCAATCTATTAAGTTGTCCGACAATGCCATCGCAGGCCCCAAAAGCGTCTGCATCCCGTGCAAAAGGCAACGATCGGCGGCGCTCCGGCCGCCGAAAAAAGGGCGGACGGCCTGCAGTTTTCAGCCGTCCGAACCAGAAAGCGTGCAATTTTTGTTCAGATATCGGAACACTTTCGTCGTTTTCCCGACCTGGTCCGAATGCCTCTCAGAGGCCTTATATATAAGGAAAGGAAGTGAGTCCCATGCCTTCCGGAGATTCCCACCGTTCACTGGCACGCGCGCTGGATATTCTGGAGCTGTGCAGCCTGAACGGCAGCGGTTACACCCTGACCCAGCTGTCGCAGCATCTGGGCATTGCCAAAGGCAGCATCTCCCCGCTGCTGCACACCCTGCTGGCCCGCGGCTACCTGACCCTGGACGACCAGGATCATCACTACCGCATCGGCCGCATGGCGTTCCGCATTGGAAACACCTATCTGGAAGAAGCCAGCGCCTTGCGGGAGATCTACCGCCTGATGCACGACATCGTGTCGGTCTGCCACGAGACATGCCACCTCGGCAGCCTGAAAAACGGGGATGTCTATTACCTCAAAAAGGTGGAGACCCCGCTGCGCAGCCGTACCGTCACGGTGGAGGGCCGCAGCCTGCCGGCCTACGCCACCGGCGTGGGCAAGGCTCTGCTGGCCGACTACCAGCTGCCCCAGCTCAAGGCCCTGTATTACGACGGCCTGTACCCGCTGACCGAGCACACCATCACCGACTTTCGCCTCCTGGCCGACCAGCTGGCCGAGATCCGGGCCAGCGGCTTTGCCTACGAGTGTGAGGAGAGCACCCGGGGCATCCGCTGCATCGGCGTGCCGCTGCGCAAAAGCGGCAAAGTGGTGGCCGCGCTGAGCGTTGCCTTCCCGCTGGAGCGCTACAACGACGCTGCCGCCGCCAGCGCCCGGCAGGCGCTGGACGAAGCCCGGCGTCAGATCGAGCGGCTTCTGTGCTGCGTGGAACTGCAATTCTGAAACCCTGTAGAAAAAGGAGTGTTATTTATGCCTCAGTTGATCACCATCGGCGAGACCATGGCCGCCTTCACCCCGGACAGCGTGGGTGCCCTGCGCTATGTGCAGAACTTCGGCATCCGCACCGCCGGTGCCGAGAGCAATGTAGCCGTGGGTCTGGCAAAGCTGGGCCTGGAGGCCGCCTGGGTCAGCCGCCTGGGCACCGACGAGTTTGGCTGCTTCATCCGCAATCAGCTCCGTGCCGAGGGCGTGGACTGTTCCCGTGTCATCTACGACCCCGACCACCGCACCGGCATCATGTTCAAGGAGACCGGCGTGGGCGAGACCAAAGTGTTCTACTACCGTGAGAACAGCGCCGCCAGCCACCTGTGCCCCGAGGACGTGACCCCCGCCCTGCTGGACGGCGTGAAGGTGCTGCACATGAGCGGCATCACCCCCGTGCTGAGCGAGAGCTGCCTGGCCATGACCAAAGCCGCCTTTGCTCTGGCCAAGGAGAAAGGCGTCGCCATCAGCTTTGACCCCAACATCCGCCGCAAGCTGTGGCGTGGGCAGGACTACGCCCCCCTGATCCGGGAGCTGACCCTGCAGAGCGAGATCGTGCTGCTGGGCCTGGACGAGGCCGACGCCCTGTTCGGCCTGCGCGACCCGGATGCCATCTTCGATCTTCTGTTCCGCGACGGCTGCGCACAGTATGTGGCCATCAAGGACGGCGGCAACGGTGCCTGGGCGGCCGACAAGACCACCCGCGAAAAGCTGCCGCCCTACCCCTGTAAGCCCATTGAGCCCATCGGCGCCGGTGACGGCTTCAATGCCGGCTTCCTGGCCGGCATCCTGCAGGGCCGCGATGTGGTCACCGCAGGCCGCATGGGTGCCATCTGCGGCGCCCTGGCCACCCAGACCCCGGGCGACGTGGAGGGCTACCCCGACGCCGCCCAGATGGAAGCTGCCCTCACCGGCGCTGCCATCACCTACCGCTGATCCGCTGAAACCACCGGTTTCATTTTTTGCCGAAAGGAGTTTTTTGTATGGACACTTACGATCTGGTTTCCAAGCATCCGTTGCTGGCCATCCTGCGCAACGTTCCGCTGGAAAAGACCATTGATTACGCCGAGGCCGCCGTGCAGGGCGGTGCCCCCTTCTTTGAGGTGGCACTGAATAGCCCCCACGCCCTGGAGCAGATCACGATGCTGCGCACCCATTTCGGGGACCGTTGCACCGTGGGTGCCGGCACCGCCATCACCGTGGAGCGCTGCAAAGCCGCTCTGGACGCCGGTGCACAGTTCCTTCTGACCCCCGGCACTCCGCTGGATGTGTTCAGCTACTGCGCCGAGAACGACATCGCCCTGCTGCCCGGCGTGCTGACCCCCACCGACGTGGCCACCAGCCTGCAGTTCGGCTACAAGACCATGAAGCTGTTCCCGGCCGGCAGCATGCCCCGCCACTACGTCAAGGACCTGCAGGGCCCCTTTGACGGCACCAACTACATGGCCATCGGCGGCGTGAGCCCCGCCAACATCCGCGAGTTCTTTGACGCCGGCTGCATCAGCGTGGGCCTGGCCTCCAGCCTGATGCCCAAGGAGGCCGTGGCCGCCAACGACTGGGAAGCCTGCGCCGCCTACGTCCGCGGCATGGTGGACCAGATCCAGCGCTGAATCTGAACCCATTGAAACCTTCTGCAATACAAGAGAAAGGATGATTTCCCATGAAGATCGTTGAAGTCAACACCTATACTGTCCGTCCCCGCTGGGGCTTTGTTGAGATCGTGACCGACGAGGGCCTGACCGGCTGGGGCGAGCCCGTGCTGGAAGGCCACTGCGCCACCGTTCTGGCCTGCGTGCAGGAGATGAAGCCCTACCTCATCGGCAAGGACCCCATGCGCATTGAGGACTTTTCCGCTGTGCTGTACCGCGCCGGTTTTTACCGCGGCGGCGGCGTGCTGATGAGCGCCATTGCCGGCATTGATCAGGCCCTGTGGGATATCAAGGGCAAGTTCTTCAACGCCCCGGTCTACCAGCTCATGGGCGGTGCCTGCCGCGACAACATGCGCGTGTACAGCTGGATCGGCGGCGACCGCCCCAGCGACGTGGGCGCTGCTGCTCTGGAGCGCAAGAATGCCGGCTTTACCGCCATCAAGATGAACGCCACCGAAGAGCTGCAGATGATCGACACCTACGACAAGGTGGACGCCGTTCTGGAGCGCGTGGCCGCCATCCGGGAGAGCTGCGGCAAGTATTTCGGCATCGCCATCGACTTCCACGGCCGTGTGCACAAGCCCATGGCAAAGGTCCTGGCCAAGAAGCTGGAAGAGTTCGACCCCATGTTCATCGAGGAGCCGGTGCTGTGCGAGAACATGGAGGTGTTCAAGGAGATCGCCGCTGCCTGCAATGTGCCCATTGCCACCGGCGAGCGTCTGTTCACCAAGTATGACTTCAAGCGCCTGCTGCAGGCTGGCGGCGTGGACATCATCCAGCCCGACCTGAGCCACGCCGGCGGCCTGACCGAGGTCAAGAAGATCGCCTCCATGGCCGAAGCCTACGACGTTGCCCTGGCTCCCCACTGCCCGCTGGGCCCCATCGCTCTGGCCAGCTGCCTGAACGTGGACGCCACCTGCTACAACGCCGTGATCCAGGAGCAGAGCATCGGCATCCACTACAACGTGGGCAAGAGCGTGCTGGACTATGTCAAGAACCAGGACGACTTCAAGTTCGTAGACGGCCGCGTGCAGCTGCCCGTCCGTCCCGGTCTGGGCGTGGACGTCAACAAGGAACTGGTGCTGGAGGAGAACAAGACCCCGCACGAGTGGAAGAACCCCGTCTGGCGTCACAAGGACGGCAGCGTTGCCGAGTGGTAATGCATCCCGCCGCCTGAGTTAACGCAGAAAAACAGCCCGCATGGCAGGAGCATCGTGCTCCGTCATGCGGGCTGTTTGCGTTCGATTTACTCTTTTTCTTCCGGTTCTTCGGGCTTGGCCAGCTCCTTGAGCTGCAGCACCCATTCCGGCACTTTGGGAGCAAGGGGCGGTTCACCGCTGCGGGCGCGGTGCATCTTCCGGTACAGGTCGCGGTTGTGGGAAAGGTGCAGGGTCATGGCGTCCCGGGCCCAGGTGCTGTCGCCGCACTTGATGGCCTCCAGCACTGCCTTGTGGGTGTCCAGGGTCTCCTGCAGCAGGGTGCGGTGGGTGCCCTCGGTGAACACCTCCACCGACGCCGTGATGATGGGAGCCAGCTGGGGAGCCACCAGATTGCCGCTGGCGCGGGCAATGGTCCGGTGGAACTTCATATCCTCGTTCAGATAGTCCTGCCCATGCAGGATGTGGTATTCCATGAGGTTGTACAGCGATTCCATCTCGGCGATGTCCTCCGGGGTGGCATGGCGCGCCGCCAGCGCGGCAATGGCCGGCTCGATGATGTTACGCACCTCCAGCAGGTCGAAGGCCAGACGCTCCTTGTCCTCAATGAAATCCAGCCCCAGCGGGTCATCCGCCAGGCCGGGCTGGTCGGTCACAAAAGAGCCCGCGCCGTGGCGCACGGTCAGAATGTTCTGTGACTCCAGCCGCTTGATGGCCTCGCGCACGGTACTGCGTGCCACACCCATCTCGCGGGCAATCGCTGTTTCAGTGGGCAGCTTGTCGCCGCTCTTCAGTTTTTCTTCCAGAATGTAGTCCTTGATCCGCTGTGCAACCTGTTCGGCCAGCGGTCGGCTGGAATCGCACCCCGCAGTCTCCATAAAAACCTCTTCCTTTGGCGTTTTGCTCTGTTCTACCCTTTATTATACCGAAAATTTCTGGCAGTGTAAAGCAACGCGGCATAGAAATTCGCGTTTGCGCAGCGAAGCAGAGCAATGAAAGCCCCGTTTGGCTTTTAAGGACACCAACCGGGCGGCGAGGTGGAATCCTCCCTTTCGCTTGGCTGCGGCCACGGCAGACCGGAAGCGCAAGCCATAACAAAAAATGCAGTGCAGGCCGCTGGTGTAGATCAGCATGGGCTGGTCCGGGATGCACCGCGCCACCGCCGTGGTGGTGCTGCCGGAGTCCAGAAACAGAGCGGTATTCGGCCGCAGCAGCGCCAGCGCTTTTTCGGCAATGATCTGCTTTGCTTCGGCATTGCGGGCCGTGCGGCGGCTGAGCAGGTCATCGGTGCCGACCACCTGCTCCACCGATTTGACTCCGCCATGCACCCGCACCACCCGGCGCGCTTCGTCCAGTGCCCGGAGGTCGGTGCGGCGGCTGACCCCGATGCTCTCCGCCAGCGTTTCCGCTGTGACCCAGCCCTGCGGCAGGAGAAGAAGTTCTCGTATTTTTGTCACGATCGTCTGGTGACAAAAGCTTCCGCACTCCTGTCTTGTATCCCGGCACATCGTTGAAGATGCACAAATCACTCGCGCGCCCATTGGAGATGTTGCCGTATCAGCCCACCGCTGTCACCATTCCCCGGTGACAGCAGTACTGCTTATCACCATTGAAATCCGGCGCAATATCGGCTAGAATAGTGCCAGAACGAAACGAAAGCTCCTCCGAACAAACATCCGCAGGCCGCTTCTCCCATGCCACAGGAGCTGCGCCGCCTGCCTTTCAAGTTAAAAGGAGAGCTACAAATGAAAAACGCTGTTTCCCGCTTTGGAAAGTCCCTCAGCGGCATGGTCATGCCGAACATCGGCGCATTCATCGCATGGGGCTTCCTCACCGCTCTGTTCATTGAAGCGGGCTGGTTCCCCAACGAAAAGCTGGCCAGCATGGTCTCCCCGATGCTGACCTATCTGCTGCCCATCCTCATTGCAGGGCAGGGCGGCAAAATGGTCGCAGGCGACCGTGGTCGTGTCATCGCCGCCATCGCCGTGGTGGGCTGCATCTGCGGCTCGGGCTACACCATGCTGATGGGTGCTATGGTCATGGGTCCCCTGGCCGGCTGGATCATCAAGCAATTCGATAAGAAGGTGGAAGGCCATATCCCTGCCGGTTTCGAGATGCTGGTCAACAACTTCTCCGTCGGCATTCTGGGTATGCTGCTGGCCATCCTTGGCTACTACGTCATCGGCCCGTTCATGACCGCCATCCTCACCATGTTGACCGCCGGTGTGGACTTCCTTGTGGCGCACAGCCTGCTGCCGCTGGTGTCCGTCTTTATTGAGCCTGCCAAGGTGCTGTTCCTGAACAACGCCATCAACCACGGCATCTTCAGCCCCATCGGTGCAAGTCAGGCTGCTGAGACCGGTCGCTCCATCATGTATATGCAGGATGCCAACCCCGGCCCCGGCCTTGGCATCCTGCTGGCCTACTGCTTCTTCTGTAAGGACGACACCACCCGCCAATCCGCTCCCGGTGCTGTCATCATCCACCTGCTGGGCGGCATCCACGAGATCTACTTTCCCTACATCCTGATGAATCCCGTGATCATTATCGCCCCCATCGTAGGCAACTTCTGCGCCATCCTGTTCTACTCCATGACAAGTGCAGGCCTGTCCGGCCCTGCTTCTCCCGGTTCCCTCATTGCCTACATGGCAATGGCTCCCCGGGATTCCATCCTCACCGTCCTGCTGGGCGTTATCATCGCTGGTGCAGTCTCCTTTATCCTGTCCTCGATCATCCTGAAAGCAACCTCCGGCCATGCCAAGAGCCTGACCGATGCCCAGAACGAAATGAAGGAGATGAAGGCACAGGCTAAGGGCGAGGTTCCTGAACCTACTGCCGTAAATGTCGGTCAGATCCGCAAGATTGTCTTTGCTTGCGATGCCGGTATGGGTTCCAGCGCCATGGGTGCTACCAAGTTCCACAACCGCATCAAAGCCGAACGCCCCGATCTGACCGTGACCAACACCAGCGTAGACACCATCCCTGCCGATGCGGACGTAGTGGTCTGCCAGCGCATTCTGGCTGACCGTGCCGCTAAGAGCGCCCCGCAGGCACAGCTGGTTACACTGGACAACTTCCTTGCAGATCCGCATCTGGACGCATTGTACAACGCACTGACCTCCACTGCCCCGGTACTGGATGCCAAGGCTGAAGCTGCCGCCAAAGAGCAGATCGAATGGGGTCTGCATCAGGCGGACATCATCAAGATCAGCAACGAGGAAGTGGATTTTCTCTGGGGACTTTCGCCGCAGGAAAGCGCACAGAAACTGCTGACGGAATATGGTGCCAGCCTTGTGTATGTCACGCTTGGTCCGAAGGGATGCTATTTTGCAAACCGGAACTGCACCGGCGAGATCGCTTCGCCTGCCGAGATCCATGTCGTGGATACCACCGGTGCCGGGGATATTTTCGGCGGAAGTGCTATGAGCCGCTTCCTGAAATTGAATAAGGCTCCTGCGGATTTAACAAAAAAGGAACTGACTGCTATCACAACATTTGCCTGCTGTGCCGCAAGCCTTTCTACGCAAAAGCATGGCGGCATCACAAGCGTTGTACCAGAAGCGGAAGTTCGGGAAAGAATTGCCCGGATGGTACAGGCATAAAATCCCATCAAACCCTGACATTTTTCCATTTCTCCTTCATTGGCACCGTCTCACGCTGGATTTTCCAGAGTGGGGCGGTGCTTTTGCTTATATAAGTCTTACTTCTACCGCTTTACCGCAATGAATTCCCCAAAACTATCTTGACGCGCCTACACTTCCATGATACTCTTTATTCCAAATCCTGCTGAAAAGTGGTGGTGCTTATCATGATAACCACCACTTTCAGTGGATATTACCCAGACAGAACGTACCGCCCCGCAACACACCCGATTCATTTTGCCGCCGATTCACCCGACAAAATCATCGCTGCGCTGCGTGGGCGGTATTTTTCTTTTTCACAAATAAAATCTTATGTAGTTGTTCAATCTTCCAAAATTTGTTTTCGGTTGTTGACCGCACAACCGCAAAGTGTTATTCTTGTGCTTGAAAGAAGCAGGTTGTAGTGTCCGCACTGCGCCCGGCTTTCTTCATACTGTACCTTGAATCCTTCATAAGCCGTCTGAACGTGATACCGTGCCATGACCTCACACTTTCCGTGAGCGAGCCAGACAACGCCGCTGCACAAACAGGGGCAGGAACTTCGTTCGGAGCAAACGGTGACCCCCTTACATGAGCAGCACAACCTCTACTTATTTTTACGCCTTAACAATTCGGAAACAATTACCCGGAAACGATTTTGAGCGCAGCGGTAGAGGGCAAGAACCGTCCCGTGGCCACAAATTTTCAA